>Ga0209700_105452_pt1 | contig 21434 bp, 13 predicted proteins | sample SiratroredBW_FD_187528 | JGI IMG/M metagenome (GOLD analysis project Ga0209700, IMG submission 187528) | Root nodule microbial communities of legume samples collected from California, USA - Siratro red BW (SPAdes) (version 2) | ecosystem: Host-associated > Plants > Roots > Nodule | place: USA... | reverse complement strand
AAAAAAAAAAAAAAAAACAATTGATCTAATCAGGTATCTTGATTCGATCAAATAATATGGACTCAAAATATGACAATCCTACATTAGTTTAAAGATAAAGTCATCGTAAATGTCAAAATAATTACCGAAACTTAGGAATTAAAATTATATGATAACTATTTAGTAAATAATAATCATATTAAATAAAATACAGTCTAAAACATAAAATTATATTTATAGACTTTTTAAACTTAAGTTAATATTTAAATTTAAATTACTTATATATTAGATTAGGTTGTTCGGATCAATTTAAGTTATTCAGATTTATAATAATGTATTTATATATTCAACTATAATATATTTTTCATATTCTTCGGTATTAGTGTACATATAGCATAACCTTACTTTTCTTTAAGTAAGTTATTTTAAAAAAGAAAAACTAGTCAATTACTATCTCATTATCTTAATGAGGTGGTGTCGTTTTTTCTTTTCTGCATTTGATATTGTATCTACCAAATTATCTATTCATAAATAAAAAAGAGATTTTTGTTAAAAAAACAATATTTATTGAAATGTTTAAGAAAATAAAATTTTCTGAAAAACCTCTTATCTACATCAATTATTTCATAACTAACTTGATGGATAACTCTAGACATTCACTCATCACACGCAATAGAGAAAATGATTTGGCACAATAACACGTGATCAGTGATCTGCTGGCTGTCGAATCTGCAAATGGATAGGATTTCAACTTCTTTTTATACAAAAATGGTGACAAAGAATCAATCCGTAGCAGTGATTTGGCATACAAAAAACAAACATTCCTGTCGTCAACAATTCCTTAGGTGTCAGTGGTGTGACAACATTTAAAATTGTAAAAGTCTTCAAAAATGTTTATTTTTTAATTAATCACTCTTCAAAAAAAATATAAGTAATAATCATTTCATTTCAACAAAATCTAAACAAAATTATACTTAATAAAAATATTTTAAACATTTAATATAACAACAAAATTATTTTGTAGAAAGTTAGTCAAAAAACATTTGGAATTAGCCATGTAGAAGATTTTGGTTTATTCGTAGAAAAATTAGACCTTTGATTATTGGATGACCCCTAGTTTAGAATTTGAGGATTTGTGTCAAATAATTAATAACTTGGTTTCTAAGAATAGGTTAATGTTGTTTGGTATTATCTATCCTATTGCAATTTTGTGTCGTTGCTAAATCCACCCAATTTCTTTTCAGCATAACTTACTTCTATTTTCTCCCTATATATATATAAATATAACTTCTATAAAATTAATAACAAAAGTAATCAAATCATTTACATATATAATTTAAAATATACTATTGAACTGACACGAGGCACGTCTAGTAAAAAAAATGTAAAAAAAAAAAATCCTAACATTTCATAAAATTGGGTTGTAAATAATGTAGGTCCAATAAGCATATATTCACTTGTTACAGATTTATTGATTTTGTGAAGGATAAATAATCTGTTAAGATCTTTATAATCGAAAGAGAATCAAATATTTCATATTTCAAGTAACTCACATTCAAATATTAATTCAATCAAATCTTTGAACTGGTAGGTAAAATATTAAAATGTAGTTATACAATCTAGGTATAATTTTAATACCAAAATATTTTCTAAAGAAAAGGAAAAATAAATAGAACAAACTTACCATGAGATAAAGAACTGAAAAGTTCTATTTGAACTAGCCTATATAGTCATTAAAAAACTTCCCTAATTAAAATATTTATCAATTAATCTAAAATTGTGTGAATATAATCTAAGTAAAATAAAATTATCTATTTAAATTTGTAATATTTATGTAAAACTATCATAACTACCAACTCATAACACTATTGTTGCCATATAATAAACTTTTCTTAAACTTCATATTAGCTAATTTCTTAATATAATCGACTTTGATCATTAATGAAGTTAGGGTTCTTTCTTACAACATAGTTTATTGTATAATACACAAATTCAAACAATTATTCATAATTCATCCCAAATTTATGATCTCACATTTATACATTTTCTATCATTCTAAACAATTTCTTCCTACAATATAATTCAAGTTAAATAAACCCACATATAAATTAAGTATACAATTCATTATTTTATTTTTCATCTATATTAACATGCATATTCAATCAATTACAAAAACAAAAAGAAAAAATTCACTTAAGCTAAAATAAGGTTGAGAGTAAATATTAAATTTTAATTCTATTTTTGCTTAAGCGAAAAATTCTTTATTTGAATTAAAATTGTGTGAATAGTAAATATTGAGCTTTAGTTCATTTTTACTTCACTTGAGCAAACATGGAGCCTAGAGCAAAGGTTAGGTTTCTGTTTTATGTTTTTGCTTGAGCAAAAATCAGAAAACAAGACCAAATTGATTCCAAAAATTTTATCCAAAATCAATTTATCAATTATAACTTTCAAACAAATTCAAAATTATTAACACAATCATAGCTCAATTATCTTTCTCTATTTATTTTAATTCAATCTTGATCATCTTAGCTCAATATAATTTTCACTTACATTAAACTCAAACTAATTTTTAAAAGACTATAAAAATTTAAATTTACTCATCTAACTATATTTAAAACTAAGTTTAAGAAATTTCGCACCTTAATATAAATAATCTAACCACTATATTAACATTTCACTATTTCACTAGTGTTGAGTTTAAATTACTCCAAATAAAACATGAATTAACTCAAATCAAAATTCCATCCAACTTAAATTCAAAATAGCACTCTTACCTTAAAACACTATTATATCTCATAAAAAACTATAATCAAACAAATCTCCAACTCCAACGTAATAATTAATCTATTATTCTAGTAAACTCTCATAACTAAAACCAAATCCTATTTCAAATCTCATAATAAAACATTCGAAAATAACTTTCTATTTCAAATCAATCATAATAAAACCTTTAAAGATAACTTTCTTTTCTTATGTGTGAAATTTTACTCTCAAATAATTTCTAGTTCAAGTAAGGGAATAGTTTTAAGTAAAGAAACACTTATTCTAATTGAACAATTAATGGAATGAAAATAATCCTTAACCTTCAACTAGTGCAAGGTGTAATCCAATTTTGAAATAAAATAAAATTTAGAAAAATAAAACTAAGAAATAATATAGAGAGAAACTATAATAAATTTAGTTAAGTTTTTAACTTTGACATTTATACTATATTATATATATATATATATATATATATATATATATATATATATATATATATATACTGTGTTTATCACAATAAAAACTATATTTTAATCCGTTTTTATCTAATTATAATTTTAGTCATTATTATTAATATTTTATACATCAATTACTCAATTTAAACTTGAAAAATTTATATTTTGTAACAAAGTTCATTATTTTTCAATAAAAAAAAAGTTTCACCTATATCATCGATCAGTGACGACTTAAGACTTTAGGGAGCCTAAAGGAAATTAAACAAATGAGACATTTTTTAAATTAATAAAATAATTAAAATTACGATATTTTTATCTAAATTTATTTTTTGAGTTTTTTGTGATAAAAAATTATCTATTAAATTATCATAATTTATTTTATTTAAAATATTTTTTTTCAATAGACAATGAAGCTAATCCTTTTAATCTTTGATAAAACATTGTCGGTTTAAAATAATATTTCATTAGTTTAAGTTTTGAAAGAACTCTTTTCAGCTTAAACAACTTATACGGGGATTTTAACATTTAGAAAATAATTTATTCTTTTTATATAATTAAGAATGTCAATTGGTTTATCATTTTCCAATCCTATGATATCCTGAAAATAAATCTAAGCCATCAAGATCTTACAAATTATCATGTTTCAAATATTTTTCATGGTTTAAGCATTTTTCTTTCAAAAATACACAATCCAATGACTTTAATTTTTTAATACTAAATAAAAAACCAAAAATATCTTCATAGATTTTAAATTGTTCAAATTTATTTTGGTGTGTGATAATTGCTTTATCTATAATATATAAAAAAATAATCAATTTTAAATGACTCTTGAGGTGATTTCATAACTTCATTATCAATATTTTCATCAAATTGTTTCTTTTTCCCACTGATTCAGACTGATTCATTTTTTCACTAAACTTAGGTTCTATATCCATCTCATTTTCTTTGGCAGAAATAAATGTGTTTTTCAAAATCATTTTCTCTATACGTTTCAAAAGAATGAAAGAATAACTTTTAATTGTTCTAAATTTCTAAAGCTGTTCATTGAATCTGCACAAATTATTTTAAAATTAATTAAACAATAATAAAAAATAAAATAATATTGAGATCTATTCATTAATATTATTTTTACCTGATATTGATACAATTAGAAAGGAGTAACAACAAACACATAAACTCTAATTTCTCAATCTCCTGCTCCAAGTCTCTAAATAAAGACATACATAAATACACAGTATAGAACAATAAAAACAAATTTGAAATTAGAAAATGACCTAATGACAATCAAACACTCAAATTGAAACAAATAATATGAAAGAATCAATGAAAAGAGAATAGTATGGAAGAACCAATAAAAGAGTTACAGAAAAGAAAAGATATAAGTGATTTCAAAAATATTATTCATTAAATAATATTTATAGTATCAATATAGATTAAAGTCATTAAAGAATGTTTATAATATTTATGTAAACTTAAAGTAGGTTAAGATATTTTAAATTTTTAATTAATTTTTTTAGTGTAATTTTAAAATTAAATATTTTTTTATTTTATAATAATGTATTAATATTAAATTTTATTTTAGGCCTTTAAGATCTTAAGATTAAAGTGGTTATTTTATTTATTTGGATCTTGAGTCAGTCTTATCATGAATGCACTTTTATTTTTCTTCTTCATTTTAATGTTATGTATATTAAAATGAAAAAAATAATCTTTATTTGATTTTCAATTTAGTTTATAGCACAAATTTATTAACAACTTTGAAAAAACAGTTTAATAAAAGCAATCGGTTTACAAATAAGTTAAACAAGTAACTTTTAAAGTTTATAGTTTTCTTTCAAATTATGTTTTAGGGTATAGGGTTTAAACTCAACATTTAAATACTCGTTTATTTATTTATAAGTTAATTAATTGTTAGGATCCGAGCTGAAAAGTTCACGCTATCTCATGCATATCCCTATATCATAATATATGAGGAAAAAAAAATTGTTATGATCTGAACTGAACAGTTCACGCTGTCATATTTCTCATCCATCCATATCCCTATGTCATAATATTACGAATTTTGCACGGAATTGCGACTCTTCCATCTCGCTTCAGTCTTCTCTCTTTCTCCCTGTATAAGCAAAAGGGTGGTCTTTATTTGGGCAAAAGATTTTTGGGATTCATCAAAGTTTTCTCCTTTCTGAAAAATAAATAAATTTGACCCAAAGTGGTATCAATACCTGATAATACTTGCACTGGTTTTGGATAATGATTGTGAGGGATGAAAATTGCGGTGTTGATTCGGGGGGAGGAGGAAGATGGTTTAGGGGTTTTGGAAGCTTGATTAGGAGGAAGCAAGTTGATTCTGTTCACGCCAGGAGACATAGCCAATTGGCTAGGAAATTATCTGCTGTTGATCTCGTTGGAATTGGTAACTACTGTTCAATTCCTAGAAGGAAGAAAGAAAATTAGACTAATGATTGTGATTGATGAATTCAGTAAAAGGACATTTGGAGAATCTGATGTTGTAGTTTGTGCTCATGTCTGTTCAATACTACATTTCTTTTTAATGTAGCAAGCCATTTTGAAAACTCATTTTCTGCTTCATAGTGATTTCATATGGATTTGCAATAGCCTTACTGAATTTTGGTGAATAAAACATCAATTTCGTTCTCATACTATCCTCTCTCTTAAATAGTCTCTGAAGTATTTAATTAATACTTAGAAGTATTGATTATCTGTCTCTTTAATCCTTAAGTTGATGTATCTCTCTAAAATTTAGCAACCAATTTGAAGAGCTTTTAAATATTTGGAGGACTACTTTGCATGAATTCGAATACTTCTAAGACTGCTTGAATAGTTTTTCTTCTTCTTCTTTTTATGTGAGGAACCATTTAGGAGAGAGAGGAACAGTTTAAGGATAAAATTGATTATTGACTTGATTTTTTGTTATAATCAAGAAACATTGTGGCCTGGTATGATGATATGAGCAGTTGCTTACTTTTAATTTATGTTTTCTCTAGTGTACTTTTGCTTTAGATTCTTTATAGCAAACAAAAGATTTACTTTCCAAGTTAGCTGATCATTCTTTAAAATCAGGGGTTGGAGCTACCATAGGAGCTGGAGTGTATATTCTCATTGGAACAGTTGCCAGAGAGCAAGCAGGACCAGCACTTGTGTTATCACTTCTCATTGCAGGAATAGCTGCTGGACTGTCAGCCTTTTGCTATGCAGAGCTTGCATGTAGGTGCCCATCTGCTGGCAGTGCTTATCATTATACATACATATGCATAGGAGAAGGGTAAGTTACAGCTTTGCCCATCTTGGAGCAAAAGTTTAGGTATAATGGTTAATTGAACTACTTACGTGTATATTTTGTCAAGTTATCAGCACTTTAACAGAACTATGTAGTGCTCTACTGATGCCAACATTAGGTTTAATGGTTAAGCAATCTACTCATGTGTGCTGAAAATATGTTTTGTGAATTTAGCAACTTATACTGTGAATGGTTATGTTTTGTTTATTTATTTTTCATCATAGTTAGTGAATTCACGATTTAAACATTGCTATTGATCTCAGGGTGGCTTGGTTGGTCGGTTGGTCTCTGATTCTAGAATATACAATTGGTGCTTCTGCTGTTGCTCGTGGCATAACACCAAATCTGGTGTGTTATACTATTTTCCCAGTTTTTAAACTCTAAACTTTGTTTCTTTTTATGTTCATGGCATCATTGTAATTAGGAATGCACTAAAGATGTAGTTGAAAAGGTACAAGTCTTGGGGAATCTGGAATCACAAATTGGTTGACATGGTTATCCTGATTCGTGAATGTATTTAAATACTTGGTCTACTTGATTACAAACTTATTTTGTGATCTGCTTGGAGTTTTTACCCATGATCTTAGTAAGAAGGTAGAAGAGGAAATCCTGAGAAAGACCAAACATGGTGCTACCACTGCAAATATTTGGGTTACATGATCTTTATTTTTTATGCAGACTCCAGAGAATAATGAAATGAAATCAGGTGACCTTTTGCCAAATGATGTGGTTGTCATATTAAGATTTTATGTTGAGGGAATTCCAAGCACGGTTTATATCAAATTTTCACAAAACTTCAGTGGATAGAAACAGTGGACAAAACATAGTTCTATCATTTATTCATTCTGGAATTTATTTTAACAGTGAGAACCTGTACTAGAGGGACGGATGTTTAAAGTTTGAACCCAGATCCGCTTAGTGAACTGTGATGCTAAGTTAGAGAACTACTTACCTGAAAGGATAATCTATATGGATACACTGATTCAGTAGTTAAAACCAAAGGTTGCACATATGAGAGATTTCTTTCTTTATTCCTTTTATTGATGTCATCTTCATTTTTTGTATTTTGGCCTGCTTTCAATCATACCCAATTATGATTCTTTGTCATTGTTATAAATAAAAAATATGCTATGGTAACTTCCTACACTGTAACCATATTTTTCCTTAGGAATGTTCCTTTTTTTCTAATTGGTGACATATTTACTCTATCCAACAATTGCAACTTAATTAACAATTTGCTTTTTTGTATTAATTCTGTTATTGACTATTTTAGGCCTTGTTTTTTGGTGGAGAGGAAAACCTACCTTTATTTTTGGCTCGACACACATTACCGGGTCTTGGAATTGTGGTTGATCCATGTGCAGCTGCATTAATTCTTCTTGTTACCTTTCTCCTATGCCTTGGAATCAAGGAGGTATGGCTTTTGAAATAAAATATATACATAAACAGCAGCTTTCTTTTCTTTTGTTTTTCACTTACCTATTTTATATAACATTAATGTTTCAGAGTTCAATGGCACAATCTATTGTGACAACAGTAAATGTTGGTGTCATGCTTTTCATCATTTTAGTCGGTGGATATCTAGGTTTCAAGTCTGGGTGGGTTGGATATGAACTCTCCAACGGGTAATGGGTGTGTTTGTGTCTGCAATGTTCAGGTCATTATCTATATTGCGAACCTCTTGTGATATCATTGAAATTTATCTTTTATTTCAGGTATTTTCCTTATGGAGTGAATGGGATGTTTGCTGGGTCTGCAATAGTTTTCTTTTCATACATTGGTTTTGATTCCGTGACCAGCACAGCTGAGGAGGTAAAAGTTGACTTGGGGAACTAACCTTTAAGTCGTGTGTTGTTTGTATTGGCAGAACCTAAATGCAAGGCACATCAAATTAGCATACATGCATTGTTATTTGTTGAAGAACACATCTAATATTTTGGATAAAATCCTGACTTTTACAGTAAAACCTTTTCACTACTCTAATCAGTCTGAGTATTTCTTTGAAGCTGTCACATTCTACTAAAACAGTGGTGATTGACACTCCTTTCTTATTTATTTGCTTGGGAAAGTTGATATATAAGCTTGTGGGCAATTGTTGGTCTCTCTAAGGAACACAAAAAAATGGAAATAAAATTATTTGTAGAAGATCTATAACTAGTTATTTCCATGTGTTGTGGCTGGCTATATCAATATTCCTGTCTGGTGGTTCGAATATCTCAAATGCATCATGGCCTTTGGATTTTGGTCTTGTGATTAACAATATTCACTTGAAGATTATTATGTCAATGGATTTTGTTTTTTTGTCTTGCAGGTGAAAAATCCTCAACGAGACCTGCCAATTGGCATATCAATTGCATTAACTATATGTTGCATTCTGTATATGCTTGTAGCTGCAGTTATTGTTGGTTTAGTACCATATTATGACTTGAACCCTGATACCCCAATTTCTTCAGCATTTTCTACTTATGGGATGGAATGGGCAGTGTAAGGTTTGCTGAAGCACACTATTTACTTGTTAGAGTACATGTCTCATGAATATTATGCTTCATCCTCCATTTTACCTCTGACAGGTATATAATAACAACTGGAGCTGTTACTGCTCTTTTTGCCAGTCTGCTGGGTTCTGTTCTTCCTCAGGTACACAAACGAGCGTTTAAGATTATTTATTTAGCATATCTAAATTTATTTATTTAGCATATCTGTTGATTATTGTAGTTATGATTGTTAGATTTTGGTTTTGTTTTTTCACGACCTCAAAAGTTACTTTTAAACTTCATTTAAGCCCTAATTTGTTATTCAATTATTTTGTTGTCATTATGTACATCCTGCATATTTTGGTCAAATAAGAGATGAAAGGCTGTAACGGGAAGTCAGCAAACAAGATTCTTAGTACACTAATCGGAAGCTTCCTATGTGTCTTTTACTCTCCAGTAGAGTAATTGTATCCTCTTGTTTAGCAATTCAATTTACGTGTTCCCTTTTTCATATGGTAAAAATATTAGAAATAACTTATTCATATATATAATCTGAATCTGATAATTAAAAATATTATATGACAATGTGTTTCAATGATGTTGTCTTTGCTTTATATCATATTCCCCTTTCTATTATTTAAAAATAAAATTCTGATGAAATAGCTTTATTTTTCTGGCACAGTGATGTTCTAACATTGGTGTAAGGTCATATTTTGACTAGCAAAATGTTAGGCAGAAAGATCATGAAAAGGAGGAAGTTTGGAGAGTTTATCATAGGAGGAAATTTAAAAATAAAGAATGAGGTAGTTAGGGTGGTGGTGTGTGTGTTTGTTTGGCAGGAAAGGTTGTTTGTTTTGTTAGTCTTTGAGGTTGGTCTATATAAAGACCAACCTTATGTTTTGAGGGGGACATTTTGGATGCTTTTGCATTTTGACAGGGTATTCCTGTGTGAAAGGAAATGTGTTCCTTTGTAAACTGGTGTTGTTCTCATTTGTTTGAGTTGAGAATAATAATAGAATTCTTGGTGTTCCTGTTTTTACGATTGTTGTGAGAGTTTCTTGGTTCTTTTCGCGGGAAGCCTAACACAAAGTCATGATTCATTTCTAATGCTTTCATCAACATTGCTAGTAGTATAAACATATCTTTCTTTCTCTTTTGAGTTGTTTCTTAGATTTAATCTTTTGTACAAATTGCATGACTTCCATAAGAATAGTGTGAGTTACCATGTCTTTATTTTGTGTATAATTTTTTCTGCATTTACAAGTGTCAGCATGTATAGCAACTAATAGAGGTATCTTTTAATTGATTCTTGAATATCGTATACAAATATACATGTCTACTACGAATTAGATATGCTGCAAATATAATAGTTATTATAAATTATGTCTCTTGCACATGTTAAATATATCTTATGTTTTGCAGCCACGCGTCTTTATGGCAATGGCTAGGGATGGTTTATTGCCTCGTTTCTTCTCGGACATCCATAAAGGCACACAGATTCCTTTGAAAAGTACCATTGTCACCGGTGTCTTTGCAGCTACTCTTGCATTCTTTATGGATGTTTCCCAATTAGCAGGGATGGTGAGTTAAGTATTAACATATTGAGATGAAAAGAGACATATCTTTCATAGAAAATTGTAAACATAAATTGATATATTCATTGCTTTTGAAATACAGGTTAGCGTGGGAACATTACTTGCATTTACCACAGTTGCAGTTTCAGTTTTGATAATCAGATACGTTCCACCTGATGAGGTACCCATTCCGTCTTCACTTCTAACATCTGTTGATCAATTATTGGGGCATTCTGGTGGTCATATTGGGGAAGATAGGGCCACAAGTCCTGTAGATCCTGCTAGTTATAGTGAGGATAGCCATCTACATGACAAGTCAGAGGCTCTTCTTGGACACCCTTTAATCATACAAGAAATAACCAAAGGTAATTATTGTTTGATTCTTCTGCCTTTATTGGAATGACTTTTAGAGAAAATTCAGAGGGTAGATGTATCTTCATATATATATATATATATATAGTGTTAAGAATGTAATTAGTCATTTACTGTTACAAAGTTGTTAATCATTAGCTGTTACAAATTCTAGGAAATTAGGATCACTGATACCTGATTATTAGCCAAGAATTTAATGTATTTGATTCTGTAAATTAGTATAAATACATATTGTGTAGTCTACATTAGACTAGCAACACCCTCTATGGATTGAAGCAATCTCCCTAGGCATGATTTAATCGTTCTAGTTCTGCCTTCATATAGTTTGGCATGACTAGGTGTGAGGCTAATCATTTTGTCTTCTCTCTCATTCTTCTTATGGTATTCGGCACCTTAAATAGCACCTTTTTCATTGTAGTTTCATACCAAAGATTTAGGTTCTCTCAAATATTTTTAGGCATTGAAGTAGCCCAATCTTCCTCTGGCATTGTCATTAATCAATGTAAATATGCACTAGACATTCTCATTGAAAGTGGTAAGCTTGATTGTTGTCCTTGGGATACTCCTACAGATACCAATATAAAGCTTCTTCCAATTCAAGGGGAGCCATTGAAAGACCGGAAAAGATATCGATGCCTGCAAGCAGACTCATTTATCTCACTATCACCAAACTCAGTTAGTGTAATAAGTCAATTTCTAAATGCCCCTTCTGATAGCCATTGGGATGCTATGACACGTATTCTTCTATACACAAAAAGAAATCTTTGGGACAAGGATTATTGGCAATACTAAAACTCACTTTTGATGTGGGATTGGGCAAGATCACCATCATATAGAAGATCCACTTATGGGTATTGAGTTCTTATCGGAGGAAACCTGGTCTCATGAAGAAGCAAAATGCAAAACATAGTTGCTAGATCTAGTGTAGAAGCAAAATATCATGTTATGGCAGCAGCCACTTGTGACCTTACCTAGCTTAGGCAACTACTACAACAAATAAAAGTTGGGAACATCCATGAAATGAAGCTAATTTGTGACAATCAAGTTGCACTTCACATTGCATCAAACTTGGTCTTCCATGAAAGAACCTAACCAGAGATTGATGGTCACTTTGTTAGAGAAAAGGTGCTCTCTAGAGAAATCATTACTGATTTTGTCAATGCTAGTGTCCAGTTGGCTGACATGTTCACCAAGTCCCTTAGAGGCCCCCGGTTCAGTACATTTATAACAAGCTTGGTGTATATGATATATATGTTCCAGCTTTTGGGGGAGTGTTAGAATGTAATCAGTCATTTATTGTTACATATTTGTTAATCATTAGCTGTTACAAATTCTAGGAAATCAGGATCATTGATCCCTGATTATTAGGCAAGAATTTAATGTATTTGATTCTGTAAATTGGTATAAATACATACTATATGGTCTGCATTAGACAAATTATGTATAGAACACACCTTTTACAGGTTATGATTTATATAAAATGGGATTGGCTTTGTAAATTAGTTAGGCTGACTAGAACATTGACAGAAATAATCTAGCAATATTTTTGAATCATTTGATTTGATGCAATTAGAGTTTGTAAATGTGGACCACCCGAGTTGATGGGGATCCGCTAATTGGCTCAAAAGAGTATCTTGAAAGGTCAATGAACAGCCTAATACTCACGTTTTTGTTTTAGATTTTTTTTGTATCTTCTCTCTTTTTTAAGCAATTCAATTTTAAAATTTTCAATCTCTATTTCAGATACTGGCAAAACTTCCATTTAATTCCTTAGGTACTTTTAGTATTGTTTTCAAATCAAAACCAGTTTCATCTTAGTAATCAGTGTAATTAAGGTGATTTTAAAGGTCAAGATTGATTACTCGAGTGAAAATCTAATTCTGATCGGAAAACAGCACCAAAAATACTTTAAAAACTCCACCTAAGTTATGTTCAGTTTCAATCTTAGTAATAAATTTTCTGCAATAATGTTTTGGTATACATTGGTACTCTTTGTATCAACCTTTGCCTCCGCTTTCTACTGATCTGCCTAAGTAAATTAACAAACTTAAGTTTGGAGTTGATTTTACAGATGAACAGAATGAGAAATCTAGGCGAAAACTTGCTGCATGGACCATAGCCATTCTATGTATAGGGGTTCTAATTCTTACCAGTGGGGCTTCAGCTGACTGGTGTCCCAGGTCTGTCAACTTTGACAATCCTCACTAGTGTTGAAGTTATGGTGCAGATGGTATTTTTTTTAAGAATGCTAACTGAATACTGCATATATGTTTTTTTGCAAAAAAAAAAAAAATGAGTTAATAATTTGATGACTTCAAATTCATGTGTTGTTCTTATGATCACTTCTGTTCTCTTTTGGCGATACATATGCAGGATTTTGCGGACAGCGGTTTGTGGAATAGGTGTTCTTCTTCTTTTGTGCAGTGTAATTGTACTGGCCTGCATAAAGCAAGATGATACAAGGCACAGCTTTGGACACTCAGGAGGTATATGTAGTACACAAGTCTAAAATTCCTAACCTACCAAACTTTGATGAATTGATAAAAACTCAATAACAAGATTCCATCAAATCTAACACAATAGTTTTTTGATAACTTATATTTTTCAGGTTTTGCTTGCCCGTTTGTTCCATTCTTGCCTAGTGCATGTATTCTTATAAACACCTACTTACTAATTGACCTTGGGTGAGAAAACTCTTGACAACCATGCTTCCTGTTTTGTTGCATGCATGACACCAATATCACCATCTAACCATTCATGTGTTTGCATTTCAGAGTTGGTACATGGCTACGAGTTTCTATATGGATGTTAATAGGAGCACTCATATACTTGTTCTATGGCCGCACTCATAGCTCACTTTTACATGCAATCTATGTTCCCTCAGCGTATGCTGATGAAATCCATCGTTCTCAAGCAATGCATCTTGCCTAGGATTTGCAGGGCATGTACCAAAGTGACCACGTACCAGGTCTCCCTCCATTTGTTACATAATTCTGACCTTACATGTCATGGCTTACACCAATTTGTAAATATCATTTTCTAAAACCAAACTTTGTTTGCACTATCAGAAGGATGATTACTATGATTACTGAATTGTTTACTTAAACAAGTTATGTCATGTTTCACGAAGGTACTAGGTACACAAAAGTGCCTTCTACATTTCTTTTTGCAATTTTACATGCTCTCAAAACTTTTTGTTTGGACTTGTTCTTAATTCGAGAAAAAAGGGTTGGCAATAACAGGTTTGAGCTGCATATTCTTGCTACAGATTAAGTATAGTTTTTCTAAGTTGCGTTCTGAAAGAATGGTTAGTTAGATCATCTACAACCCACGGCTCCATCTAAGTCTTTTTATTACCCTTCTTAGATGTAAAAAGTGGATTCTAATAATGGTTATTAGTGTTTAATTACTTTCAATATGATTTTTTTAATTATTATAGACAATTACTTCTGTAAGCCTATTAATTTTTTGGTATGAATAATATAGGCAATGAATACATTTTATCATTTTCAACGTTTATGATGAATATTGTTTACGTAACATGGTTGATAAGTAATGGGCATATAAGAGATTAAAAAAAATTATTTCATTCATAGTAATATGTTTTTTTACAAAGAATATTAGAAATATACTTTGTTTTAAGAATCTTCTTTGCAATCGTTAAAACTCGAGATTGAGGAACAACATTTTATAAATTTTTAATTCTTTTCCTTTCAAAGATTTCTGACATTCAATAAAATGTAGTTGTCTATATGTAGGCCTCAAAATCATGCTTTATTGTTATTATGATTTCGTTCGTTATCATTCTCAAGACGACTTGTATAACTTATTTCTTGGGATTGCACCAAAAACCTGTTTTTAAATGAAAGATTTTGTTACAAACTTGTAAAAGAAAAAAAATAAAAAACAGAAATCATATTTGCTGTTTTTTGTTAACGTTAATAATTATTTTTGAAATTAAAATATTCCCAATATTTCCGTCATTTTAGGTTATATAAGAGACATCATGAAAGAAAAATATTTTTACTACTCATTTCGTAAACCTTTGTTGTGTTCTATTTGTTCTTCACTTTTACTCTAAAAAAGAAAAAAACTATTTTCATAATCTTCAAGTTGATCCATGAACTCATCTTCTATTTCTAATTCCTGTATTTTACTTCTAAACCAGCGAGACCCAATGTTAAATTATGTATTGAAAAAATGTATTAAAAAATGTTTTCAACAATAACAACTTAACTTTTGATGAGATAAAAAGAAAGAGATTTTAAGTATGAGAGTGATAAGACAGTTTTTGATGACATCATTATCAAAACGATTTTTATAAATCTTAAGAAAGACTCATTCTTTAACGCTTTTTAGATTTTTCTATATTTGTTTGTTTATAAATGAGATTATTTTAATTCTTATCAACTTGATTAAATTTCATTGAATAGATTCACACTTCAAGTTATAAGTTAAGTATTTTTTGGGCTTAGTCATTTTTGGATAAAAATTGAGTATTGTTTAAAATCAAATTCATTCTTGATTAAAATTAAGTATTGTTTGATATTACAACTACTTCTGGCTAAAATCAAGTATTGTTTGGACAAACACAAACATTCATTCCTGACTGAGACAAGATTATAAGGAAAATGATTAAAAGACCACAAGAATACTAACTAAAGGAGGTTTCACATCCTTAGATAAATACAATGTTAAGTTCACTCTTTTAGATTGCAAATAAATACTAAGTGTTTTATAAAAGATAATTGCATAGGCTATCACACAAGATTGTGGCAATCGTTTATGTAATATGCATTCTCGTTAGCTTCGAAATGATTAGACGTATTTTATGCAATTTGCTTGTGAAATGTATGTGGTTTAGATTTTCTCTTCTTCTTTAAATCCTAATCCCTTCTTGTTAGAGGGGTTTCAAGAAAAACCTATCAATGGATTCAATCTCTTATTTCATTTCTCACTTGAGAATGACTACTCAAGTTGTGAAGATTTGAGTTCTTCTTCAACATTAAAAGAGATGCTTTTGATACAATAGACTTAGCTTTCAAGGTACCAACCTGGTTAGTCAAATTTTTAATTTCTCTCTTTGATTTGCAATATGCTTGTGATAGAAGGGAGGAAGAAGAAACACTACAAAAAAAAAAAAATTACCGACGAGACAAATCCATCGGAAACATCCAAAATTTGTCGATAAATTGATTGTATCTAAATTTACCGACAGATTTCTGAGTCCGTCGGTAATTATCGACGGATTTTTGAATCCGTCGGTAATTATCGATGGATTTAGGATAAATCCGTCGATAAATTTAACGATGGATGATATCCGTCGACAATGATATTTTACTGACGAATAAAGCTTCGTCGATAAAATTTCGTTGGTAATTTAACTTTTTCTTGTAATGAAAGAAGCTCATGATATGCTTTTATTATAAAATGAAGATAAAAAATATCTAACTTTTCTTTATTATTGTCTAAATAAGATGTTAGACGAGGTTTCAGTTGTGAAACAAAGGTTTGTAGTTTCCTCTGCATATCCTCTTTCAGTTTTATTGTTGTGCAATTTTTTCTATATTGACATTAAAACCTTTTTCGCATCCTTTTTAAATGTATGTTATTGTTTCTCTTGGCTTTTGCTTACTTTTGGATATTCTAATATGAAATGTTTAGACTTTTTTCACTTATAGCAAACAACTTAAGTTTACTTGTCTTTGGGCTCCCATTTTTTTGTGATTGGGCCCTTTGTCTTTTAAAACCTCTTTTCTTCTTCCACCTTTGGTGGACATTTCGAGAAATGAAGGAGATTTCATCGTCTATTTTTGAGTCTACTCCAAATGAAGATTCCTCTTCCTTGTCTTCCACTTTGAGCACCTTGGTGGGTGTGAATTTGGAGTGGCAAGCTTTGAAAGTAATAAAATTTTATTTCTTGACTAATTCAATTTGCTTCAACTTTAATTCATGTACCTTTTAAGATTCCAATAAGTTATTTTATAGACATGTTATTCAAACATTGGACGTCTAAAGAGTTGTGACTTGTGATCTCCATAAATAGGCAAACTACATAATATCTTATTATTATGGTTATAGTTATCATAATGTTTGCCAAAATACCTGAATTCATTATGTATGATTTGAAATCTATTAAGCATATTTAGTATGTTTTCATTTGATTTCACACTAAAGAGTTCATACTAGTAAGTAAAAGGACTTTTAACTTGTTACGTCTTACTTCTATGGAACCATCATATGTTATCACGAGAGTGTGTAACATCTCATTTATGCCTTTGAAAGCATGCACCTTTAAAAGCATGCACTTTTGAGTATTCCACCTTTGATAATGCACACATAGGAGGTTTCTTACTTTTGAGTTCAATAAGTATCTTTGTTTTTGGTCATATGTCCACAACACCATGGGGACAAGTTCGTTGTCCTCATATACTAGGATGTAGTTTTCATTTTCAACTACATTCATCATATTGATATGATATGATTCGAAGAATACAATCATGTATTGTTTTCACTAGTCAAACTTTTCACCATTTATGGCGTATTTTTTGTTTTTTGTTGTAGCTAGGATCATTGTCTCTTGTCTTGAAAAGAACTAAGACAAAGATTAGTTTTAATATCAATTAAAAAAAAAGGTTCGTTCTAAAAAGGAAGAGTTTGAATAAAGCTAAAAAAACCACCTTAAATATCTTATCATTATGGTCATGATTATCATAATGTTTGCCAAAATACTCAAATTCATTCAATATGATCTGAAATTTATAAACATACTCTGTGGGTTTTCATTTGATTTTATACTGAAGAGTTCACACTAGCATGTAAGAAGACTTATCTTGTTACTTCTTACTTATATGAAACCATCATACGTTACCGTGGGATATAAGAAGACTTATCTCATTTGTGCTTTTGAAAGCATGCATCTATGAATATTCCTCCTCAGATAATGCACACATAAGTGAGTTTATTACTTTTGAATTCAACAAGTATCTTTATTTTTTGTCATCTATAAATAACACCATAACACCTTGGGGACAAGTTCGTTGTCCTCCTATATTGGGATGTAGTTTCCATTTTCAACTATATTTATCATATTGATATGATATGATTTAAAGAATGCAATCATGTGTTGTTTTTTGTAATCAAACTTTTCACCCTTGAACAAGATAAGTTTGTCTGTGGCTTATCCTTCATTCTTTGTTGTAGCTAGGATCATTGCCTATTGTCTTCAAAAGAACTAAGTCCAAAGGTTAGCTTTAATATCAACCAAAAAAACAAGGTTCGTTCTAGAAAATGGGGATTTGAATAAAGCTAAAAAATCACCTTGAAGATTTTCGCAATCAGCCTATTAAACAATTAAAGGTTTTCTAAAATAGTTCATTTAAGTTTTCTAAAATAGTTCACAAAAGCTTTCTAAAATGTTTTCCTTATAACCAAGAGAAGTAATGCACAAGCAATATAAAGATAATGTCAACACTTTTATTTTTATATTGGTTCTCCCTTAACTTGAGCTAGTCTAGTTCTTCAATACAAATTGCAAGGGATTCCACTAAATAAATACATAATTACAAGCATTCTTCATTGTCACTTCTAGGTTATACAATTATCAAAATCTCCTCTAAGTTTATTTGCTAAATTTCTCATGAGTTTAAGCATGAGTATACAATGTTTCTCCAAGTTAAGTACATAAAGTCTCTTCAAACAATATAAAAATAAAATATTGTTTACAAGATTTTACACTTGAATGAGTGGATATCAAATGCAAACACTCCTTATCTAGAAAATAACTTTACACACATGACATATGTACAATATAAATATTCTTTACAAGTCGTCGGGGGCAATTTTTCTTAAGCACTAGAAGTTATAAAAGAATGAAAAATGCAAGTTTATGAACATAAGATTTTTTCTATTAGTTCATCATTCGACCTTTATAATCATGGAAAACTTCTATTTATAAGTGTCATAAAAAGATTTGTTGTGACTTAATGTTTTCCTGTTGTCCTTTGTCTCAAATATTTTTAGCATAGATCTTGACTTTAGGCTAAAACTTCATTATAATAATTCTTTTGTTGAGAAAAATGACACACTTTATATGAGCAATTATGTTAATTGTACCAACCACACTAAATTGAGCAGACATAGCTTAGAGAATAGGTTGTATGTGTGTTAGGAACTTCTTGAAGTATGTGAGGTTATTCCTTCAAACATGTGAGTTATTCTCTTAGGTTTCCAATGTACCATTGAAATCATATGTTGAGATCATAATCATCTTATTATTCATATGTTTATTAATTCTTCATGAGTCGTGTACGTTTGTTGCTTTTTTTCATGAGTCGTCTAACTGTACTTCAACTTTTGACACTTTTTTTTACAAGTAATTTAGTCTTAAGTCGTCCAAAGATTTTTTATGAGTTGTGATAAACTACATTTACTTTTCATTTAAAATAACTTAAACTAATTCACACTTAATAAACCTTTAATATACCAAAACTTTATATTATCATTAAAGTTTTAGATGAGTTGTAATAATATATAGTTTCATGTAATCGATATGTATTAAGAATTGTTAAATTTGTTAATTGTTAAATTGTTAAAGTAAATTTGTATTCCAATTCACATAAGAAAATATATAGAAAGAAAATACAAAGCTTATCTAAATAAATAATATATTTCTTATATGCAAGTTTATTTATCTGGGAGATATAATTTTCTTTTACCAAGATTCAAGACAAAATTAAATACAAATAGTCATTTTATTTTAACACTCAAATCTTGCAAAATTAAATCATTTTAAATAACAACAACTCGAACGCTGAATAAGACTGATAATAAAATATTTTTATTAATTATATAGATTTTAAATGTCTATTGTTTTTTTTATAAAACTTTATATTGTAATAAGATATGTTACTATTTTAATTAAATTAGAAAATACTAGCATATACTTTGGTACTAAAATATATTTTATTTAACTTTATATTAATTCTGAACTTAATTTTATTTGTTATCATAAAATATATTTAAATTTTCTGAAACTAGACTCTCTTTATATCTTAACAATAAAATTCATTATACAATAAAATTACATATTAGTTTTATTGGACTAATTACCAAAATAATAAGTCAATTTTAATGGTCACTTCTTGTGTTTTATATGTTTCAAATTAATTCCATAGTCATGGACAACCTAATTTTATTTTTGTATTCTAGCAAGAAGAAACTTCTTAATCGACAGATTTTGCAGTTTAGAAACAATGTTCGTTTATAGTAACTAGATTATGTAGGGAGTGAATATCACCTATATATTTGTTATGGATTACATTATTATAATTCAAATAAAAAATTATCCAACCTATCACTTGTAAACTTATGTTTACAAGTTTATACAACATATTCTACTTTGGAAAAAAAAATGATAAGACATGTGAAATAGAAGGGAAACTCACATGCATCATCTCTAAGAACATTTTTAATACATGTCTTAATAAAAGCTTAAATTTAAAATTCTTAAGTTAAGAAACTTTCATTTGAACTTGTTGATGTGGCATGATGAAAGTTTTAAAATCAAACACTAAATTACTGTTGAATCAAATAATAACAAAATTAATTTATACACTTTAATTTTTTATAAATTCTTTCATTCAGCTTCTTTAATACTAGTTAGTTAAATTGATTTCAACTTATGAAAAGTTTAATGTGTTTTATTTATTTTTTCTTATGAAAAATGTATCAAACTAGACTAGGTATTTTTGTAGCTACTCTTTATTTTCTATGTGGTTCGATTGTCCTTAATCTAGTTTATTTACGCTGGAAAAATGTGTCCTTAAATTAAGAAAAAAAAAGGGTAATTTATTAAAGTAAGGGAGTTTTTATTATACGTAAAACTAAGAATGTTTAAACAATTCATATATTGTATGTATTGTTTAAACATTAGAAAAGGAGTGTCTTCTTTTCGCACACTAAAAAAACCCCATCCTATATACCCTTACATAAATCCTGTATTAATTAATTTGAAATAAAAATCTTCATTTTAGATTAACTTTTTGGGTAAAAAGAAGTGTAAGCTGAGAAAAAAAAAAAAACCATTGAAAGAATATTTTAAACCTCTTTTTTGGGGATAATGTGGTTAAAAGGAATCTTTTCATGCCTTTGGATAGAAAACAATACATTATGATCTTCTTCTAAATTCAAATATTGAGCGTCATATAATTTGGTATATTATGAGAGATACTTTGGTGAATTCAAATCAAAATAAGGTACACTCTATAGTTAAAAGGAAGATAAAACAAAGTGTTACCATGACGGAGAAATGGAGTTTAGTCAAAGATTATTAATGATTATTATATTATATATCTACCATATAGACTTTGAGCATTGAATCACCTTACCCAAGATCAATTGAAACTTCCACATAAGTTAACTCCATTGTAAATATATTAACAAATAAATAAAATTTCCACCCAACTTCTCTAAAATGATGATGGGTATTCTTGCGTGGGCTTTTCTTAAAAAGAAA
>Ga0209700_105451_pt1 | contig 21435 bp, 16 predicted proteins | sample SiratroredBW_FD_187528 | JGI IMG/M metagenome (GOLD analysis project Ga0209700, IMG submission 187528) | Root nodule microbial communities of legume samples collected from California, USA - Siratro red BW (SPAdes) (version 2) | ecosystem: Host-associated > Plants > Roots > Nodule | place: USA... | reverse complement strand
AATCTCCAAAAATAATATATATATATATATTCTATAAATTCAGTTGACTTTTTTTAAGCATTTGTAGTTAATATTAATTATATTATAATTTGAATTATTGATTGTATATTAAAATTATAATTTATATATTAAAAAATTGTTTTTTTAATTTTAACTAGAATACAGTGAAAGCATGTATTTTAGTCTCTACACTTTCAGTAAACAGAATTATCTAATAACCCTGTACTTTTAAATTGATAAATTTGGTCCTTATATTTTTTAAAAGTGAAAATTTATATCTAATTTATTATCTATGAAAATTAAAAAAGATGTCAAAACAAAAAGTAACTCAACATTTTTTTTAAACAAAAAAGCACACATGTCTTTAATGTTTGAAGATCAAATTCCTTTACCTGAAAGTACTATTATCTTCATCATGTCTAGTTGAAAAGTGTAGATAGAAACTAAAAACTATTTTTTCTTTAATATAATGTATATATTAAAAAGATTTAAATATTATAATTTTAATTACATAAAATAAATATTTGTTTGTATAGTACACATATTAGTTATTGTAAAACTTAAACCCATCCAATCCAGTGTTACATGCAAATGTTTGCAGTATAATATTAGAAGGTAAAAATAAATATCACCTGAATAAAAAAAACTTGTTAGCAGTGTGCTATTTGGTTGTATTAAGGATTGAGGCATGGTATTTGGTTTAAACATAGAGTCGCGATTAGAAATATTATTTTTGTTTAAAATGAATGGAGGTGGTGAGTGGAAGATTTGTGAGTTTTTATAAAGAGAGCATGCTTGTTTTTGGGCTATGCTTGTAGCCTTTACAAAATCAAGAAAAAGAAAAGGGTGTAATAGTAAAATAGCAGTTTGACACTCCACCAAACCACCTCATACACTTAGTAACTTACTTCATTCTCAAACATGGGCCTCCATCAAGAAAGCGAACATCTCCAACTATGCTATAGCCCCAATAGTCTTTACCTCTTCTTTTAATTTTCTTTTCTTATCATATTAGATGAAATAATCATAAAGGTAATAATCATAAAGGTACACAATTATAGCATTAAAATTTCATCACATGGTCATAATGTTATTTACTTATATTATACAATACATATGGTTTGGCTTGAGATATCCTCATTTCTGCATAAAATAATATGATATCGTCAACTAAGAAAACATGGGTGGGAGTGGGAAAATTACATGGCTCAACCATGGAGAAGATCTTATCGCGCTGTCTCAAAGATCTCCTTCCCTAACCACCCTTTTAGAGTTGAAAAACCCACTTGGTTGCCATTGAGGTATATGATCAATTTTGCAGTGTGCAAAATAAATTCCAGCCAGCTATGAAAGGCTTTCAGGAAACTAATAAAAAAAAATGAGTTGAGAGTGTTCAAGGATTTCTTAAGGTCTACTTCAATAGCGGTTACAGTCATGAGGGACACCAGCCAAATTTTCAAGTGAACGAGTCTCTTGAATACATACAAATCATGAAAACTCTATGCTTGTCTTCATCAATAAAGTCGATACCAGTAAAAATAATTTACTTGTCATTTTAATTTAAAACAATTTTAAGCTTCCTATAATGTGTTGAAGTGCTAGATATTATATCACTGAAACAATAAACTTTATATGAGAAAATAAAGTTTTTAGTTAAATTTTATGTAATAAAAGTAAGTTTTACTTTTGACAAAACTTTTAATAATGTTCATATTTCTTACAACTGTTCTATAATTTGTAACATGCATTAAATAAATACACATATATTAATATCAAATGGATCCTTTTTATGAAATTTTCAGAACACTCACGAGTACATGCTTGCGTCATTTATTTATCTTTTTACCAATATATGGGTTTGGGACCCCATTATGATCTTGGGTTTCCTAAATCTATAAACTTTGATGGAGGTGAACATGGATTTAGTCATGGATCTGTGTTGTCCCAATTCAATGGATGGTGATGAAAAAACACCTTGCAAGTTTCTAAGAGACAAAGCAATTGTACAACAATTAAGGGTGTCAAGTTTTTTGGACTCAAGTATGAGTTTCTAGTAAGTGGGTGAAATTCTGGTTAAATTATTGTACAAAAAAAGAAAGATGTTATCAAGTGATTTAGAGCATGTTGTAGTAAAATTTTTGAAGCTATTATGCTACTGTTCTTAAACTCCTGTTAAATCATCTATAAAAATATAATCTTGTGTTCAAAATATTTATGTCTTTGTACGAAATGAGTGTATTATAGATTCCATATTAAATAAGAATAAAGTTATATTATAATATAAATAAGTGAAATAAATTTTAATTTATTCAATCAATTTTGTGAAATTAAATTAGACTTATAAAGTGTTTTAATTTTTTAACATAATATTTTTTTCCTTCTTTAATACAAAGTAGCTTTTTTTTTTGTTAATATAACTTGTTATACTAATCATACTTTAAATTTTCTCCATCTACATTACAAGATTTGAGCTTCGAGTTGATTTTCTCACAATAATTAGCATTTCACAACCTTTTCACAACTCAGTTTTTAAGAACAATGTACTTATTAAAGAAAAGTACTCTTTTATAAGTGTGAAGCGAAAGAAAAAAAATATTAAGTAGTCTTTTGGAATGTGAACATTTTATTTAAATCACAGCTTTATCACACTTGTTAAAAAAATATTGTCTAATTGAAAAAAGAAACAAATTAGAGACAAGTTTGATCATACTTTTGAAAATTGTAAATCTTTTTTTTTGAAAAATGACATGCACGTGGTCCTCTTTCTTTTTAAAAGTATTATTTCCCAACTTTACTTTGCCTTCATGCAGAAGTGCTCATGGAAGGGAACAAAAGAAGGAAGTCTTGTGTCGTTTTCTAAATAGCTAATTTTTTCTTTTCCTTTTCCTTTTGGTTTTCCTTTTCCTTTTCTCTCTTCTACAAACCGTTATTGAAGGACCTACGATATAACTTCAAATGGGGTTCAAGATTTTTTTTTAGATGGAAGGGTTTAATTTAATGAGAATGTGCAAAAAATTAAAATTTAAGATGGCCATTGACTCAATACTTGCCCAATAGGATCTTAATGGAAAAAGTTTATCCACCCATATTCGAGGCTTATAATTATTAAATGTATTTGGATTTTCAGTTAGAAAAATAAATTAAGTTGAATTTAATTAAAATTGAAAAGAAAACAATTACTTGTAATTTTCATATTATGAAAAAAGGCAACTAATTGATAATATGTTTAATGGAAACTAACACTTGATTGGAATGTTTCAACCAAAATCCAATCACAACTAAATATTTTTAATTAACATGCTCCTCTTATTCTCCAGCTAGGGACAGTCTGTTGAATTTGAAATTTGGGAATGGGAAAGAAATACTAGTCAACTGGTATTAGCGGACTTGATTTAATATTTTTTATTTGATATTTGACATTTTAAATAAGAAAATAAAAATAGTTTTATAAAAATAAAATTTATTTAGATAATATGGATGTTCTATGAAAACATAATATATATATATATATATATAATATTTATTTTTTAATATCTTATATTATATAAATTTTATGTGTTGATCTATAATTATTGAATATGATTGAAAAATTTATATTAAGTATATTTAATATAATAATTAAAATTGTATATACTATTATCTTTGTTTTCTATGACTTACTTTTCATTCTATTATTTACATAAACATTTCTTATTATTATATTAGATACATGATTTGCAGATTACCAAACCTGTAAGTTATATTTGTTTTATTTTACCTTTTGGATGAATGAATAAATAATATATTATGTTTAATTTCTTTTTGAAAAAACTCATCATAAATATGATTAAGTAATTATACATAATCCTATGTGTGAAATTTCTAGCTTTATATTGGTGTTACATTATATAGTTCTCTATCATTGATAATTATATTAAATGATAACAAATAATACATATGTACATAAGTATTACTATAAATTTAATACGTATATTTTAAAATTAAAAAAATATAATTTTATAATTTTATAATTTTATAATTATTTAGTATTAATATTTGATTGAATAATTAATTGTATTGGTATTTGTCATTTTTGATTTGATCAGTGATTAGACACTTTCAATTTAAATTTTGAGTACTTGATAGAACCTTAGTACAGTGTTTGTGATTAATCGGATGCTTTTTATAAAATAATTAAGAGTTAGAAAATCATTTTGTCCATTTCAAAGATAGGAACTTCTTACAAATTAAATTAATTAGCAGTCAAAATTTTAATATGATATATATTCGTATTTTTATAATTTATTTTAATAAATGATTCAACGTTATTATTCACATAAAACAACAAACTAGTTATTAAAAAGTATTATTTCAATAAGTAAGATATTAATTACTCTTTTTAATTTATTATTAAAAATCTTAAACTCAAATTATTTGTAGAGTTGAACGATAGGAAGTTGTGGTTGGGGTTGGGTCCCGCCACCTTGTTGAGATTAAAAAAGAAGTGAGTGTGATTATCATAATTATTGGAATTGGAAATAGGTGGGCCCATCCAGTTGTGCCTCACTCCAAAGAGAAGAGTTGCAACGGACACTATTGTCTGTGTTTTGTTTTTTGGACGGTCATGGATCCCGTAAAACGATCACCGTCCAAGTGGAGAGAAAGACACGTGTCCTCCCACATTTCATCGCCTTATATCACCCAAAAGATCTTGTGCTCTCACTAACCTTAGCTTTGTCTGTATCAGTATCTCAGCGTCTCAACTCCTTTACTCATATCAGTAAATCTTTGTGGATTCCTTTGGTTTGAAGCGAAAAATGGGTGCTCTGGATCACATCTCTGAGCTCTTTGACTGCTCCAATGGCAGTTCCAAGCTGAAGAAGCGGAAGCAATTGCAGGTATTCTTGATTATTACTTTAGCATGAGATGAGATAGATCCACATAGGAGAAACTAAGTTGAGTTTGTTATATATTGTTATTGGTATGATGTTTTTGCGTGAATGAATGAATCAGACGGTGGAGGTGAAAGTGAAGATGGACTGCGAAGGGTGTGAGAGGAAAGTGAGGAAAGCGGTGGAGGGGATGAAAGGCGTGAACCAGGTGGATGTGGATCGGAAGGCCAACAAAGTCACGGTGGTGGGCTACGTGGAGGCCTCTAAGGTGGTGGCCCGCATAGCTCACCGCACCGGCAAGAAAGCAGAGCTCTGGCCATACGTCCCCTACGACGTCGTTGCGCACCCCTACGCACCCGGGGTGTACGATAAGAAAGCCCCCTCCGGTTACGTGCGAAACACCGATGATCCTCACTATTCCCATCTCGCACGTGCCAGCTCCACCGAAGTCCGCTACACCACCGCCTTCAGCGACGAGAACCCCTCCGCTTGTGTTGTTATGTGACGATCTTTCTTTTGCCCTTTCATATTTCCCAACTTTTCTGTCTATCGTGTTCCACTTCATTGTATATTAGTATTTTGGTTTTCAGAATCTGCGCTCAATCAACTTTTTTTTCATAATATTTCAATTATTTTGTTTTCTTTGCTCCGATTTGCTTTTATCCATATCTTTCTCTAATGGATACTAACTAGTAATTCAAATTCAGAGCTACAGGGTGATAAACTCTTGAAACAACTGTAGGAGAAGTTCCTACGCCTTTATTCATATATGCCAATCATCTCTTCGACTATCTTTCTTTTTCATGGATCTTGCTTCAATTATCAATTCATAATGGAAGACCATGGACATCATCTTTTACTTTAAACCAAACTTTAAGCATTTATGAAATATTTGTTATTTATCTATTCTTGAAGCATTAATGGATCATAAATCCTTCATTTGGTCATTTTCTTTTCACTATTTCTACTTATTGTTCATTTGTTCTTAACATCACATTTATAATTTAAACTTAAATTTCTATTTCACATCAAACTTATTATCTTTCTTTTTTAATTTTAAATATGTTAAAAAAAAAAAAAAACTTAAGGCTATGTGTGGATCATGAAACTGATTTCTTGTTATTTTTTTGTTGATAACTTTTTTTTCGGAAATTTTGGTAATATTTGAATTTATAGGTTTTGTTCATAATTTGAAATAATTAGCAATCTTTTGTTATGGACTATCACAAAATAAATTTGTTGTTTAGGTGACAATGTATTTACTTTAAATAATCATGTAAAGGAAAATTTCTCTTCATATTTGTAACGAGGCTTTAAGGGAAACAATTATTCTAACATTGAATTTATGCGTTTCAAGCAACAAGTTATACGCTCAAAGCTATCAGAAAAGCAATATTTAAAACTAATGACATATCGGTCACAAACTATGACGTCATTTTTATAAAAAAAAACTTTAAATGGCATAAAACCTCTTTCTACACAGTAATTATATTTCTCACCAACAATCCAAAATGTTCTAATATGAAAACCTGACATCAATTTCAGTAATCATTTAATAAATGAAATTAGAAAGTTATAGAAAATAACAGATAAAAAATTAAATCAAAACGAAATCCAATTTATCAGCATACTCCCTCCCTTCTCTCTTACCCAATAATATTTCCACTACAGGATTCTCATTGTTTTCCTACATCAACCATAATTACAATTACAAATATTTTAAATTTGTGGTAAATAAGCACTTTAAAATATATAAAAAGTGTTTGTTTATAAATATTATAAAATATAAATCATATTCTAAATTATAACCATCCGTTTAAGTTATAATATATATATTTTTTAACTATTAATAATTAATTAATTAATTATTAATTTTGATATAAAGACGAAATGGTAACTGTTTTTAGGTCGGAACGTAGATGGAAACAAATAAATAGCAATATATAAAGTATATAAAAGATAATTTTGTTGAACGAACATCCAAAGTAGTAAATGAAATATATATTAAAAAAGACAAAAACTTATCGAAGTTAATTTTATATACACTTCAGGGTAAGCATTTTAAAATCAAAATATCCGACAATTAGCCTTGCCTTTTAAACGAATTGTTAACAAAGCCAATATTTTATCTTTCACAATAACCTATAATAGAATGGGATTAAAAAATTTACATTTTCAATATATTTTAATTAAATCCATATTAATTATAATTCACTTTAAATTTTGACATGTTTATAAAAAAAAAATTGATTTAAGGGGTAGTTAGATTTGAGACTTATGGATAAAAAATTATGATTAAAAAGATAGGCTCGATTAAAAAAATAAAAATAAACTAAATTATTGATAGGATATTATCCGCAAACCAGTTTTCATTCAAATTTGTCATGTTAAGTGTTTGTTTAGAATAACTCAACTTAAAATAATGTCCTAAATTACAATGTTTAAAACAATTATAAAAAAAAAAACAGAAAAACTATCTTTCATATTTATAATTAAATAAGAAAGTGGGATTTTTGTTTAGCAAAATCTATGTTATATGATTAAGAAATTAAAACATGTAAAAGGAAGACTGAGAAAAAGATAAATTATGGTTAAAAATAATATAAACACAACGTGTATAAAATATTTTAAAAAATAGATAATTTGAAAGAGTTCAATATAGATCGATGTTGTTTATTTTTTTAGAATAGTGGAATTTTCTATTTTAAAAGCTGTTGAGTAAATGTAGATAGATCGAGCTAAAAAATAGAGTAAATGAGGAAATATTACAGTCTTTTGTGGTTAAGAATAACATGATCACATAAAAATAAGATAAAATAAAGAAAGCCCCACCAATGAATGGTAACAAAATGCGCAAAATAATGGGTGAAAGAGCAAATTTGTCTGCAACGATTGACACGTATTGGTGTGCGAGTAGTATATAAGAGAAGTTCATGCAATGAGCAAATCAGCTTCTGGGTACCTCTCTCTCTGCGTCTGAGAAGGAGGAACCTTGCATTGGCTCACTCAAAGTCTCCTTTCAATTCACATGCAAATAAGTTAGAATGATGGAACACACCAAAAATACCATGGCTCGCACCCTTCTTTTTATGGCCCTGCTTTCCATCATTGTGGTTGCGGCCCATGCACGTGGTGGACATAAGGCAAGGTATGGTCGTCACTTGACCGCTCACAATGTCACTTACGATGGTAAGTCCATGTTCATAAACGGAAGGCGCGAGTTGCTCTTTTCTGGTTCCATCCATTACCCACGAAGCACACCAGATGTAAGCCACTTTTTTCATATTCATATAGTAATCTTGTATTTTCATGCAAAGTAAAAAAAAACATATGGTTCATTACACATTTGTGTCCATGAATAATGCAGATGTGGCCTATCCTTCTTGATAATGCAAGACGCGGAGGCATAAATGTCATTCAAACCTACGTGTTTTGGAATGCACACGAGCCCGAACAAGGACAGGTCAAATATTTGTCGTCTCTTGATTCAATTGCTTTGGTATCAAAAAACTCAAAACGGTGTTGTGAAAATGTTTTTTTTTGTTGTCAATATGCAGTTCAACTTTGAAGGTAATTATGACTTGGTGAAGTTTATTAAGCTCGTTCAAGAACATGGAATGTTTGTCACTCTTAGGGTTGGACCCTTCATCCAAGCCGAGTGGAACCACGGGTAAAATGCCCATTCATGAAGTTGATTTCCAAATGCATCATTCCTTTCCTTTGTTATTCTCAATCTCACTCTTATTCCTGATTTGTTCATCAGAGGACTTCCATATTGGCTTAGAGAGGTTCCTGGCATCATTTTCCGCTCTGACAACGAGCCTTATAAGGTAGTCTCAATCCTCCATATATAATTCATGGAAATTGAATACACAATTCAAGCACTAACATGAAAAATATTTTAATTTGAAGCAACACATGCAAGCATTCGTGACGAAGATTGTACAAATGATGAAGGATGAGAAGCTCTTTGCTCCCCAAGGAGGACCCATCGTCTTAGCTCAGGTTTTGATTTTGTAACGAACCTCGTGTTTAATTTCTTTTTTACGTAATCAACGTACGTAAACACGTGACATTATTCAATGGTTGCAGATTGAGAATGAGTACAACCACATTCAACGTGCATATGAGGAGAAGGGAGACAGCTACGTCCAATGGTCTGCAAACATGGCAGTAGGATTGGATGTTGGAGTTCCATGGGTCATGTGCAAGCAAAGAGATGCACCTGATCCAGTGGTAAGTTATGATTTGGTAGCAGTAGCAGAGACACAAATTCCCTTATAGCCTAGCCTCACCTCGTGTGATTTCATTTGACAGATCAATGCATGCAATGGAAGACATTGCGGTGATACCTTCTCAGGGCCAAACAAACCATACAAACCAGCCATATGGACAGAGAACTGGACCGCTCAGTAAGAAATGACTTAACGTGTATTCTTAGTGAACAACTTCATAATCATGACCACTCATAATAATACATTTTTTTTGTGGTAATTTGCAACTCCAGGTACAGAGTACACGGAGATCCACCATCCCAAAGATCTGCAGAGGATATTGCTTTCTCAGTTGCCCGCTTCTTCTCCAAGGGTGGAAACTTGGTTAACTATTACATGGTGTTTCTCTCGACATCTAAATCTTGTTGTATTAATATGACGTGTGACCATATTTTGTTTTTTGATTCAATTTCCTACTCAATGTGCAATTTTTGTAGTATCACGGTGGAACAAACTTTGGTAGAACCAGTTCTGCCTTTACCACAACTCGTTATTACGATGAGGCTCCTCTTGATGAATATGGTCTACAGAGAGAACCAAAATGGAGCCATTTGAGGGATGTGCACAAAGCTGTGCTCCTTTGCAGGAAGGCTATCCTTGGTGGCGATCCCACTGTAGAAAAGGTGAACGAATTCCACGAGGTAATCATCTGACACGACTTCTGATGTGGGCATCCAAAGAAAGTAGTCTCACAAAAATATTAACCTAAAAGAAGATGTTATGTATGTCATGCAGATTAGAACCTTTGAGAAGTTTGGAACAAACATGTGTGCTGCTTTCATCACTAACAACCACACCATGGAGCCAGCCACTATTAACTTCAGAGGCACCAACTACTTTTTGCCCCCACGTTCCATTAGCATCCTCCCTGATTGCAAGACTGTTGTCTACAACACGCAAAGTGTAATTAACTAACTAATTTGTTCCTCTCTAATATATTATCACATAGAATGCACAAACAGGTATTTCACTCACATTTGGCACATGTAACAGATTGTTTCACAACATAATTCAAGGAACTACGAGAGGTCGCCCATTGCAAACAACTTCCAATGGGAGATGTTCAACGAGGCCATTCCAACAACCACAAAACTGGATATGTACCAGAGGATTCCGGCAGAGCTTTACAGCTTGCTCAAGGACACCACCGATTATGCTTGGTACACCACCAGGTAAGTTTGTGTACGAGGATTACTTTATTATTTTATTTTTGAAACATTTTGTCTCCAACTTCTAACTTATTTATTCATTGCAGCTTTGAGTTGAGTCCAGAAGACTTGCCAATAAAGCCTGGAGTTCTCCCAGTTCTTCGTATTTTGAGTCTCGGGCACTCAATGGTTGCATTTGTAAACGGAGAACTCATTGGTAAGCACAGAGTTAAGAAAACATCATTACAAGGGTGAGGAGACAGGTTACAAACGTTAATGTCTTAATTATTATGTCTCAGGAACTGCTCACGGAACACATGAAGAAAAATCTTTTGAGTTCGAGCGACCAGTACAATTTAGGGTTGGAACCAACTATATTTCCATCTTGGCTAGCACAGTTGGATTACCTGTAAGAGACTTAACTTTTTCCTTCTTGACCAATCCAAGTTTTAATTAGCATAACAAAATAACATTGTTTTATCTCTTCAAATTTTGAATATACAGGACAGTGGAGCTTACATGGAACATAGATACGCAGGACCCAAGTCTGTAACCATCCTTGCTCTCAACACCGGAATGCTTGATATCACTCGCAATATTTGGGGTCATCGGGTTAGTAGAATTATTGCTCAGTAGTAACATTATGGCTGAACATGTTACCGTGATATAACTGAGTTGGTCCATTTGAATTGGCAGGTTGGTCTCAAGGGCGAGGGCATGAAAGTTTTCAGTGATGAAGGATCATTGAAGGCAAAATGGAAGCCACTCAGTCCAATTCCACGCCCTCTAACGTGGTACAGGGTAAGAAATATCAGACATATTAGATTAAACTATGTTATTAAGCAAATAGTTTCAAATTGCTTCTATCTTTATTTAACAAAATTATGCTTTGATTTTACAGACTAGATTTGCCACCCCAGAGGGAACAGGTCCAGTTGCCATCAGGATGACTGGAATGGGCAAAGGATTGATCTGGGTCAACGGTAAAAGCATTGGTCGCCACTGGATGAGTTTCCTCTCCCCACTTGGAAAGCCTACTCAATCAGAGTAAGTAAACCACTGAACTAAAAATGAAAACTTTGTCTTGGTCTTGCCATATGTAAAAGCCTTTGTAACTTTGCACCACTGATTCAGGTTCCACATCCCAAGAGCATTCCTGAACCCACAAGACAACTTGCTTGTTATATTTGAAGAGCAGCCAATGCTTCCAGGACAGGTGGAGATATTGAACGTGAACAGAGACACAATTTGCAGTTTCATTGAAGAGAGCGACCCTGCGAATGTGAACTCATGGGTGTCTAGGAGAGGAAACTTCCACCCCATCGTGTCATATCTTGGACCCCAAGCCTTCCTAGAGTGTCCTGTTGGGAAGAAAATATCGGCAGTTGAGTTTGCAAGCTTTGGCAATCCTAGTGGTTACTGTGGAGACTATGCTTTGGGGAGCTGCAATGCTGCTGCTACCAAGCAAATCGTGGAGCAGCAATGCTTGGGCAAAGAAACTTGCACAGTCGTATTAAACCGTTCAGTTTTCAACCAAAATGGGGCGGATCCATGCCCAGAAATATTGGTGAAAACCCTTGCAATCCAAGCTAGGTGTTCTTAGATCAACCATTCAGTGAAGGAATCCAAGATGGCTGGTTTGATTTTTCCGAAAGAGTCCAAGAGCTCAATTCGTATCATTGAGTTTTTGTTTTTCATACTTGAATTCAGTGATTACATTATTTGTAATTTTCGTGGCAATAAAAATTCCACCGATTCAGTTTTGTTCACAACTTCTATCTTTTTTATTTTTTTAAATCTTTTCTTTCTCTTGTATATATGTGTATAAAAGATAACGTGACCATTTCACCATATCAGAACTCATACATATACCTCAACCTCTGGTGATAGTTTTAATGAAGTTTTCACTGAAAAGTTCAAAACATAAATAAAGTTATAATAATTACTAAACTTTTTTATGTTTTCATTTGAAAAAAAAATGCCCTAAAAAATTAATAACTGAACTGCAGGTCTAATAGATTAGATATATTTTTTGTGGAAGAAAACTAAGAACAATGCTTACAAACCAAAAATGCATCATTGTTACGAATATAGTCTCTTTTTTAACAAGTGTTTGTTTGAAAACTTCTTAATTAATTCATTTGTTATAAATTTTTTTGCAAAGTTACTCAAGGTCACAATATGGGCACTCAACAACTATAGGTATTATTTCCCTTTCGTATAAATATTAAAACATTAATTTTGTGCATAGACTCCAATATAATATTTATAATTAAGAAGCAAGAATAATGTTATAAAGACTTATATGTTTTCATATAGAAATTAATCCATAAGTGAGTATCAAATAATAAATTTATTATACTAGTTTTCTTACAAGAAATTATTAGTATTATAGTTTCCATTTTGTATAATTTTTAAAAAGATTTTAAATTCTGAAAATAAATTTTAGAGTGCGTTTCACAAGTCATTTTAACTATTTTTATAGTTTATTTAATGAACTTATTATTTGACTAAAAAAATGTTTAAAATATTTAAATAATTTATAACATTTCTTTAGTCATGAAAGAATATTTGATTTTAAATATTTACCTGAAGTAATATTTAAGTTTACAATTTTTTTTCCTTTTAATATTTTATTAAATTTTCGAGGTCTCCTTTGGTATTATAGAATTTATTTTAATTATTATAATATTTACTACTAAAATATTTTGTGTTTAAAAGTGCTATATTCTTAATAAGAAAAAAAAAAATATAAGAACAAACTGAAAGAAAGCATATTTATTAATATACAGTTTAATGCAAGATAAAGTGTGTTGTCTATATTTATACCGATATATGTATATAGAATATAAATTAAGAGACTACCAAAAAATTGTTAAGAGAGTTGTGTAAGAACCGACTAATCTAACTCATCTTAATCTTAACATTAGATGATTTTTTTCTTCTTTCCATCAAATATATATAATCGTTTAAGTGGGACTTTCAATAGAAGGTCTATTCTACAGGATTTACAGTTAATCATTACAATTCTCCACTGTGACTCAAAATCTTAACGTTAGATGGTTTTTTCTCTTTTCCATCAAATATATAATCGTTTAAGTGAGATCTTCAATAGAATGTCTATTCTACATGATTTACATTAATCATTACAATTCTCCACTATGACTCTGAATCATGAAAGAGTTTCCAACATCATTCTTTTTTTTGTTTTCAAACGAAAAATAAATAAACTCCAAACATTAAACCTTGATTTGTAAACACATTTGTAAGATTCTCCTTCAAGACTATCTTCTCAATCCTAACTTCGCCAAACTTTAAAATGTCTCTCACGAAGTGCAATCTAATATCTATGTGTTTCGTCCTCTTGTAGTAGATTTAATGATCTAGTACAATACCCAACTTTCCCATCATCGCCTTCAATCATTATGCCTTATTCACCCCCTCTATAAACGTGATATACTTTGTCTGAGTAGTAAATAAAGCCCTCATTGATTGCAAACTTGATTTTCAACAAACTACATTACCAAAAAATGTAAAAGCATATCGAAAAAGTGAATTTCTAACATTAACATTCTCTGCATAATCAGCGTCTAAAATCTCTCTATAACAGCTCTATTATGGGTAGACCATCTATACATTAGATCAAACGATAATATAGAGTAGTCTTCATCTTCCTCCTTTCTTTTTCTAAACTAGGAACTTAGGTAATTGATGCAAAAGTGTAATGTTGCAAATGTGTTTTTGTAGGTTTAGATTCATGATCTTAATCTCTTAACCACATTTTGCTAGTATCCTTACTGAGACAAACTTATTATCCCAATCATTTAATCCCTTTGTATGTTCATTTACAATATTTGCCTTGTAGGATTAAGATCCTTCATTTCAAACTTTGATCTTAATTTTATCTGAGCTCCTTCAATTCATTTTCATACTAACTGGTTATAAAAATATCGTCTACATGTAAGAGAAATAACAACACAAACTCTTATTCTCTTTTAAGAATGTAGATACGACCATTATAATTGCTCCTATGGAACCTAGTGTATCTTAGAAAGGCATGAAATCTTTTATACCACTATCTCATACTCTGTTTTAAGCCATATAATTGTTTCTTTAAGAGACAAATTTTTTAATCTTTTTCAACAAATTCCTCAAGTTGTTGCATGCAAACAATCTCTTCCACGATTCCATAAGAAAAGTTATCTTCATATCAAACTACTCAAACACCAAATTGTACTACTCAACAATAAACATCAAAATCTTTATTACCATAGGTAAGAAGATTTCATCAAAATCTTTTGTCACCAATCTAACCTTAAACTTGTGTTTCCAGGTTTAGTATTCCTTCCTTTTTCTTGAACATTTACTTGGATATTACCATCTTCTAGTTTCTTGTTATCAAGAGGCTTCTATGTGTTACAAAATGATTTTGTTTTCACTATTTCCAGAAACCATAAACCAGGTTTTATGTCGCTCAAAAGTCAACTATGTGCTCCTTACAGGAAAAAAAAAATGTCATAAAACATTACTAATTTTACACCCTTTCAACTATTATTTTTTGAATTAATTACACCTCTTTTAGGGGACCAAAATCTGAACATTTTTTTGTTGACTATCAATAAAATCAATCCAATAAATAGTAAACACATATCAGTGACACATAATTACAATAGTTGTGAATATAAGTTTATTTCACATAACCCATTCTATTTTGGTATAGAATTTAACCATATATTTTATTTGTCCCTGTATTAAATAGAACTTAACCATATATTTTACTTTTGACTATAAATTATTCTTAAACTTTATTACAATTGTTGGAATAAATTTATTAGCGTATACCTATAATTGTCGAGCGTCACTAGACTAATTTTTTCTTTCCTCGCGAATCCGTTTTTCCTTGTTTAATATTAAAACAATTTTACAATTGCACTAAAATAAAAACTTCAGAAAAGCATAACACACTATTTTATTTCTTAGTTTACTACAAAATTAATTCATTAGTTAAGTTGCATATATATAATTGAAAGCAAATTCGTAAATTTCCAAACACTAAGAAAGTAAGATTAATAAACAAAGGTTAAATATAATAATTCATTTTCATTTTCAGATCTGTCCTAAACACGGCAAAATTGATGAAGACATGTTTAACATCCCCTCTATATAAAATGTATGTGGGCATAACAAGTATTATTTGTGTATTATATTGAGCAAGCCCATGAAGTATATATTTGATATTCCATTAAGAAACATTATATCAAAATCAAATCAGTTTAATGTTAGAGAAGAAGCAATACCCCTCGAATAAAGAAAAATGAAGTAGAACTAATCCCATTCCATCTTAACTTTATATTAATTTACAAAATTTAAATAATGGTAGTGCTTACTTTTTACTCTATTTCCGTTCGTTCAATCGTCTAAACATCAATTCAACCATAGTTCTAAATAATTTGACATATTGACAGAAATTACTCTTTGAATTGAAGCATCAAAACTTACAGGGGCAACGTATGTACGCAATAACATACCATCCTGTAGAAAGCCTTCACTTCCTACTCATGAAACACGTTTTTGCCCGACATCGATGCTCAACAGTGAACTGGGGCTGAGAGCAATGTAGAAACTTTAGAAGTCTTCATCCGAGCTAACAAAGTCTAATTCAATCATCTTTTCTGTATACTTTAGAGTTTTAGCAGCCAAAACCTGGCCGTCTGGTTTTATTCTTTTTCCATTCAACTGTCGGTTTCTTATGACTGAAGAGGATCCCTCATTCGGAAAAGATGATTTCCTGAAGACAATAATAAGTGAAATTGGTATGTTCGTCCTCTACCAACCAATGCCATCAATAAGATTAAGTGAGAAACTAGAATAGTTGTTTTTTTTCATCTCACCTTTTCTCCGTGCATTTTTCTTCATTTGGAATCTTTGATCCTTTATTCTTCACTTTTGAATCCGACTTGGCTGCGTATAGACGCAAAAGTAAGCTAAGAACACAATATCATGAACCATGAATACATTAATGAATGTCATTAAAGTTATAAGTAATCCAATCACCTGCAAGCTGAGAAAGAAACCTAATTCCTTGAGAATGAGTTGTTGTTGTTACTTTTCCAGCATTGCTGGCATAGAAATTATTATTAATAATAGACTGCAAAAGATTCAATTGGAGAGAAAAAAAATAGAATGTCTTTGCAATATAACTCAGCAAGTGCCTGGGCCAAAATAATAGAGACAAACCTCAATGCCTTTCTGAGACCATCCGCGGACAATAGTTTCACTGGCCGAGACTTTAAGTTTGTTTTGTCAGCAAGGGGGTCAACTAAGTAAATTCCTTCTGATTTGAGGTAATTCCTCGACTTAAACGCTGTTCGTATGTTTCTGCTAACAAAACAACACATGTTTAAATATCACGACAGGTCAAATCAAACAAGTTGAGAACAAGCTTTACACTAGCAATAAGAAATTGAACCTTGAAAGAACTAAATACGCACCCTCCCTTGAGTTCACTTCGCATCGTGGAATAATTCTCTGATGCTTTCTACATGGTGTTATAACTAGTTAGTGAAACTAATAATATCCTTGCTACAACAGAATATACATGAAAACCTAGAAGAATTAAACGCCACTTACTGATTTATGATATTTACAATATGTCCCATGACGCCTGAAATAACAGAGATCAAGGGTTATGATATCGGTATGTGACGAAAACTAAGATACTGTCAGAAAGAAGGTTTACAAGGAAGTATATTAATTACGGAGATATCACAACGTATCTGATGTTATTTTATAGTTTCTTTCTTTATCAATGAGTACACCTTATTGTATAGTTTTATGGTCAAGACCTTTAATATTAAAGGTGACATACTCAAGAAAAAGAAATTAGCAAAATGAAATTATGAGAAGAACATGGATTCATGTAACAACTAACACTGCTCATGCTTGGCAAATGTGAATTTAGTAAACTGAATTCTTAAAAAACGCATAGATTGCCATTGAAGTGGAGATACCTAACAAAAAACCTAAACTATTAATTCACCGAATCTGCTCTTCGTTCTCTAAAGTTCACGGTAGAAAATGTTTTCCTTGAAATGCCTCTTAGAAACATTCAAAACAAATTCTGCAACATCTAGCACGATCTTACCTTATCTTTTTCACCGATAAAAAGTGTCGGCCTATAGTTATTTATGAGTCCTAAAGGTTATCTACTTCCTCTTGTGTTTTATTTGTCAAGAGTGAAAAATGAAATGTGATTCTCAAGATGAAGGTACTTGGACACACACTGCCAAAGTGCAATTTAAATCAGGCACGTTCACTAAAGGGATCGTCGGTAAAAATGTAAATGAAAAAAAAAATAATGACCATAAGTAAAGCCATTTGAAAATATCGGAGGACAAGGTTCACAGAATTAAAAAAAAAATAACTATTGCCAGATCTCGTGTCATCAAATCCAAAGAGAATCAAGAAAAGAAACTCAACTATTTACATACTTATTTATGACCAGCGTACAAGCCATCCCATCTGTTCGTTTCCCTTTGCAAACTCCATAATCAACAGAGGTGCCCATCTTCATAATTTGTCTAGCGGCGTATATACTCAAAGAAAAACCATTACCCTGCAAAAACAGTGAAACACAGAAAGATTAGAAAACTTATGGCAAACCTTTATGACCTAGAAACAACTGAAAAACCGATGCTACTCATAGCAATTCAATACCGCATTATCCTTGCGAACAGTACAGTTAAACAGTGCAAAGACCGTTCCCGCTTGCTCCTGCATATTCCTCTGATAAGCATCTCCAAACAAGAAAAGAGAAACGGTACTCTCATCCAGACACCCAATTTTCCATATACAATAACTTTTCCCTGTTGAACTCGTCTTCTGACTCCCCTTCTCAGTCAACACACCAACAGTGGCCCAACTTCCAGAAAAAGTATCCCCAATCAACGAATTCCTGAACAATCCAAATCAAATCCTCAAAAATTCCAATCTTTAATACTTAAAAAAAAAAATTACACGTTTTACGCACGAAGAGAAGGTGAAGAATATTACTTGATAACAGATAACCGAACAAAGCGAATGTCTGAAAAATGTTCCTTGAGCTCCGCAGGAGTTAACAATTGGTTCCTGAAGAGAACCAAAAACAGACAGAGAACAAATTGCAGTTCAGTCGGAGCCAGTTAATTTACAGGTGGGCATAATAGTGAATCGGAGAAATGAAAATGTGGAGAATGAAACCTAATGCGAAGGCCTGAAAACTTTTCGGGCTGGGAATCATTAGTAACAGGTTTTTTGGTTGGTTTGGGCGCTTGGGGGGGATCGTAGGGAAGACAATCCTGAACGGCGCTTTTGAATACGGACATGTCAGGTTTATCCCTTTGGTTGATCGATTCGTCATCGGAAAGGTAACCTGCTATGAGTGACATGATAATGAGAAGGGAAGAAAGGAATGAAAATGCATAAAGAACAGAAAAGATACCTGGTGTGGGAGAAGCGGGAGGAGTGTCGGGAACTCTGTCCTGAAGGGAGAGAAGGAGATCGAGGTCGTCTTCGTGGCTTGTCATGGTGGCTAATGCTCTGCCTCTGCGTCACAGATCACAACGCATTAAGAGAAGAGAAGGGAAGAGAAAAAGGATTAGGGTTTTGCTGATTTTGATTTTTGGAGGGAAACTGAAAGAGGGTTATCCAAATGTTTTGGAGGGAATTCAATTTATCTGTTTACTCTCTCCCTTCTTTTCCTACATCAACCATAAGATATTATAAATACGGATATTTAAAATGTGAGACAAATAAGCATTTATATATATATACAACTTAAATAAACATTTTAATTTTTAATAAATAAATATTTAAATATGAATTATATTTTAAGTTTATAATTAACTGTTTAAGTTATAGTATAAAATTATTCTGAAAAAATAATTAATAAATAAATAATTTTGATATAAAGAAAAAAGGTAAATCTTTTAGGATGAAACGTAGATAGAAATAAATAAATAGCGACAAATAAAATATATATTGATAGCTAGTTTTTAAGGAAAAAAAAAAGTAGCAAATAAAACTATATTTTAAAAAATCAAAACATATCTATGCATAGAGAAAGTGAAAATGTCTAATGGAATGAATGAAAATTTACTCTCTATTTTGCTTATATTAATTTATAATATAAAAAAAACATTGTCAAATTTATTTTTCATGGGTACTTCAGGATAAGCATTTTAAATTTAAAATATCCAGCAATTAGCCATGCCTTTTAAAGAAATTGTTAAGAGAACTAATAATTTAGCTTTCAGATAACTTATAACAAAATGAGATACAAAAATTTACATTTCCAATATATTTTAATTAATTTCATATTAATTATAATTCACTTTTAAATTCGCCTTATTTATAGAACAACTTATTACTTTAAGTGATACTTAAATTTAATATTTTAAAATATAACTTTAGATTTAAGTCTTAAGGATTAAAAGTTTACTTAAAAGATTAACTTTTCAAAAATAATTAATTAAGTTATTAATTAGATATTATTATTATTATTATAAGACTTACTAATCTTATCAAATCACAAATTCTCAAGTCATCATTTTGGGTTTTATTTTTTAGTCAGTCATTCACTTTAAAATTATCTTTGTTTTTAGTTGATTTTCACTCTGAAACTTCATTCTTTGGAAGAGTTCCTTACATTACAAATACTTTGACGCTTAAACCAATACTCCAATTATATTTATACGAAGTTTGGGAATTTGAATTTCATATCTCTTGTATATATCCGTTATTGTATACGGTATTCAATACAGATATTATTTGCAATTGCTTATCCGGTGGATAACAGTATGCGTTTGGACATATCGTATATCCGGTATTCAATACAGATATTATTTGCAATCCAGGTTTGATTCGGGTTTATTGTGTTTAGAATCACCCATCCAAATAGTATCATAGTGTTTAAAACAATTACCAAAAATCAACAATTTATTTTGCAGGATATTTATATTTAAACAAGAAATCAAATTATTTTAAACAGTTTCGTTGGATTTTTTCAAGCAAGAGGAAAAAATGTTACGTGATTAGAACACTCAAATAAATAAAAAGGAATTGGAAGAAAAGGTGTGTGATGGTTAAAAGTAATATAAATACAAAATATGTGTATAAAAATATATAAAAAATAATTAATTTAAACAATAGATGTTTGTTTTTCTAGAATAGTGAGATCTGCTACTTTGAAAGGCGGTGAGTAAATTTAGATAGATTGAGTTAATTAAAAAAAAGTAAATATGAAGATGTGACTCTTACAGTTTTTTATGGTCAAGAATAGCATGATGACATAAACATAAGATAAAGATGAAGAAAATCCCACCGATGAATGGTAAGAGAATGTAGAAAATAGTGGGTGAAAGAGCAATTTTGTCTCCAAGGGTTACACGTATTGGTGTGAGAGTAGTATATAAGAGAAGTTAATGCAAAGGCAAATCAGCTTCTGGGTACCCCTCTCTCTCCACCAGAGAAGGAGGAACCTTGCATTGCTCACTCAAACTCTCCTTTCAATTCTCATGCAATAATAAGTTAGAAGGATGGAACCCACCAAAAATACCATGGCTCGCACCCTTCTTTTTATGGCCTTGCTTTCCAGCATTGTGGTTGCGGCACATGCACGTGGTAAGGGAAGGCATGGTCGCCACTTGACCGCTCACAATGTCACTTACGATGGAAAATCCATGTTCATCAACGGAAGGCGCGAGTTGCTCTTTTCTGGTTCCATCCATTACACACGAAGCACACCAGATGTAAGCCACTTTTTTCATATTCATGTAGTAATCTTGTATTTTCATGTAATGTAAAAAATTATATGGTTCATTACACATTTGTGTGCATGAATAATGCAGATGTGGCCTATCCTTCTTGATAACGCAAGACGCGGAGGAATAAATGTAATTCAAACCTACGTGTTTTGGAATGCTCACGAGCCCCAACAAGGACAGGTCAAATATTTGTTGTCTCTTGATTCAATTGCTTTGGTGTCATAAAACTCAAAAGGGTGTTGTGAAAATGTTTTTTTTTTTTTTTGTCAATATGCAGTTCAACTTTGAAGGTAATTATGACTTGGTGAAGTTTATTAAGCTCGTTCAAGAACATGGAATG
>Ga0209700_105450_pt1 | contig 21437 bp, 10 predicted proteins | sample SiratroredBW_FD_187528 | JGI IMG/M metagenome (GOLD analysis project Ga0209700, IMG submission 187528) | Root nodule microbial communities of legume samples collected from California, USA - Siratro red BW (SPAdes) (version 2) | ecosystem: Host-associated > Plants > Roots > Nodule | place: USA... | reverse complement strand
AAAAAATATATAAAAATAATTATAAAGATTTTAATATTTGTCTAATTATACAATAAAACATTTTTAATTTTACAGGTAATATATATATATATATATATATATATATATATATATATATATAGAAAGACACACAACACTATATATTATCATCTCAATTATTCTTTACATTGTAGTTATTTTTAATGTTTATGTTAGTAATCAATGTTATTATTACTTTTACTATCATTATAACTGTATAATTGTTATTAGTATGTCACATCATTAATGTAATTGCCATGTGCAATGATATAAATATACATATATGATACAGAATTTAAAACTAATTTATCTTGAAACTATAAATTTGAAAGAATTTAATTTTAAAACCTAACAACTAAAATTGTAGTAGACCAATAACTTGTGGGTTATTTTGTTATTTATTTGAATGTCTTTTAATGAATTGGATTAGTTTATGCATACCTACTTGATAAATTGTGCAGTTTTTATGTTATCTTTCTAAAAAAATATAATGATTTGTATTTAATGGAAGAGTGAGTGTATTTCCAGATATTATACTTAAAATTTAAACTCTAAAATAATGTAAAAAGAGGAGATTAGATTCAGGAGGAGAGGATCGGCACGAATATCGGTTTTCTCATTCTGTGGCAAAACGAACCGGTCCGGCCAGCTACCTTTTACCGCCGAAACCGGATCTATAACTCAACCGGATCCCTCTCTCTAAGCCCTAACCGGTCTGTCCGGTCACATCTCCACGGTTCTCTTCTCTTCTCTCTCTTGGGGTCGGTTCATTCTCTCTTCCTATTCCCCTCTTCTCCAATAATAATTAAAAAAAAGCGACTCATCAAACCGGGTATGCATTGTTTTCCTCTTTCCCACTCTCTAGTTGGTTCTTCAATTTCCATTTTTTTTTCTTCAAAACCAGACCCAGAAGCGTTAAGGATTTGATTTTGAAAAAGCTTGCATCTTTGTAACAATTTGGTTCTGGGGAAAGTAAACACCGATTTGGGTCATGAGAAAGTGATTGTTTTTGTTGCATTCACACTAATATGGCTGTTATGTTATTATTAATCTCTGAAATGGTGGCTGTGATTATAGGGAAAAATGGGTTCGAATCTGGAACCGGTGCCAATTACATCCCAGAAACATGACCCGGCATGGAAACATGTTCAGATGTTTAAGAATGGGGACAAGGTGCAGCTGAAGTGCATATATTGTCTGAAGATGTTCAAGGGTGGTGGGATTCATAGGATTAAGGAACACCTTGCTTGCCAGAAAGGGAACGCATCCACTTGCAGCCGTGTCCCCCATGATGTCAGGCTTCACATGCAGCAGAGTTTGGATGGGGTTGTGGTGAAGAAGAGGAGGAAGCAGAAGATCGAGGAGGAGATTATGAGTGTTAATCCTTTGACCTCTGTTGTGAACGCGCTTCCTAGTAATAACCAGGTTGATGTCAATCAGGGGCTGCAGGTTATTGGAGTGGACCACAATTCGAGTTTGGTAGTGAATCCTGGTGAAGGAATGAGTAAGAATACGGAAAGGAGGAAGAAGATGAGAGCCAGTAAGAATCCTGCAGCAATTTATGCAAACTCGGAGGGTGGTGTTGCTGTGGAGAAGAATGGATTGTTTCCCAAGAGGGTGGACAATCACATTCATATGGCGATTGGTCGGTTTTTGTATGACATTGGTGCACCTTTTGATGCTGTGAACTCAGTCTATTTTCATGAAATGGTTGATGCTATTGCTTCAAGGGGGGCGGGTTTCGAGCGGCCCTCGCATCATGAGCTTCGGGGTTGGATCCTGAAGAACTCTGTGGAGGAAGTGAAGAATGATATAGATAGATGCAAGATGACTTGGGGTAGGACTGGCTGTTCCATTTTGGTTGATCAATGGACAACAGAAACTGGGAGAGTACTGATAAGCTTTTTGGCTTATTGTCCTGAAGGTGTTGTCTTTTTGAAATCTATGGATGCAACTGAGATTTCAACTTCTGCAGATTTTCTGTATGACATGATAAAAGAAGTAGTAGATGAAGTTGGAGTCGGGCAAGTGCTGCAAGTGATAACGTCTGGTGAAGAACAATATGCTGTTGCTGGTAGACGGCTGACCGACACTTTTCCCACCCTTTATTGGAGCCCTTCTGCAGCTCATTGCATTGATTTGATACTTGAAGATTTTGGAAACCTTGAGTGGATTAGTGCAGTGATTGAACAAGCTAAATCTATAACAAGATTTGTGTACAATTACAGTGCAATTTTGATTATGGTTAAAAGGTATACGTTAGGGAATGATATTGTGGATCCATCTTTTTCACAATTTGCAACAAACTTTACCACATTGAAACGGATGGTTTATCTTAAACACAATTTACAGGCCTTGGTGACTTCTCAGGAGTGGGCAGATTGCCCATATTCAAAGAAATCAGCAGGGCTTGAAATGTTAGATTGCCTAAGCAGTCAAACATTTTGGTCCTCGTGTGACATGATTGTTCGTCTAACAGCCCCTCTCTTAAAAGTTCTGAGAATAGCTAGTAGTGAGATGAGACCTGCAATGGGATACATTTATGCTGGAATGTACCGGGCAAAAGAAGCAGTTAAAAAAGCACTCGGTAAGAGGGAGGAGTATATGGTGTACTGGAATATTATCCATCATAGATGGGAAAGGCTGTGGCATCATCCTCTTCACGCTGCTGGATTCTACCTTAATCCGAAGTTCTTCTATAGCATTCAAGGAGATATTCACAGTCAGATTGTCTCAGGAATGTTTGACTGCATAGAGAGATTGGTATCTGATACAAGAATCCAAGATAAAATTATCAAAGAGATAAACTTGTACAAGTCTGCTGCAGGAGACTTTGGGAGAAAGATGGCAGTGAGAGCAAGAGATAATCTGCTTCCTTGTAAGAGTCGCATACACATCTGTTATATTGTGATTTAACTTTCCCGAGTTTAAGTAACTTCATTGGAAAAAAATGAATTAGAATGTATTCATAGTAAAATATAGTAATAGTATAAGAATGCTGGTATCAAAACCTATAAGATGGAAGAGGGCAAAATTTGACTTTGGCATGATGACCAATGCTGTAGAATTTGAAGTAGAAATTTTTGTTGTCTGAAAGTTCTGCACAAATTACTTGTAGTTTAAGAATCACTGCCAGCGTAGTGCTTTTGAAATTTTGCCCGGATGAAATCTTTCTAGAGTTCCACAGCTGGATTCTATTTGACTTCTATGCTTGATAATTTAGATTTTCCTTACATTAGACTTACATATGCTATTTTTCTAGCTGAATGGTGGTCAACATATGGAGGAGGCTGCCCTAACTTATCACGGTTAGCAATTCGAATTCTCAGCCAAACATCCAGTGTGATGTCCTGCAAGAGAAACCAGATTCCTTTTGAACAAATAGTCAACACAAGGAATCATATAGAGCGCCAACACCTTACCGATCTTGTGTTTGTTCACTGCAATTTACGATTAAGACAAATGTGAGCTAAAACTGTTGTACACTGAATATTGATAGTTTGTTTTAATACAGTTGCCAATTGAGGGTAATAATTATACTGTTTAACTTTTCTTTCAGGTTTATAAGCAAAGATCAAGATTTTAGTGATCCCCTATCATTTGACCGCATTAGTTATGTTGATGAGTGGATTAGGCCAAGCGATTTATACACAGACGAGTATGGGAACTCAGATTGGATGATACTGGATCCATCTTCAGTTAACACAATGCTTTTAAGGCCTTTAAGTGATGAAGCTGAAGAATCGGATGAAGGTAAACTACATGTGCTTAGGATCTGTTTCGAGAAGTCTCTCTTTAAGCACTCTTAGAAAAGTAAAATAAGAAGAAAAAAATTAAATGAACTTTTATGTGAGTTGATTGTAGCTTATAAAGAAGTTAATTTCTTTTTGTTATTTTTATTTCCTAAAGTATTTATAAAATATTGTGGGGTAGAAAATGATATTAACCAACATGTTTTGAACTGATTGTAGGGTTTGATGATGATGAGATTTTCAGTTGTGGAAAAGATAGTGAGGATGAAAACACTGTTGAAAAGTTGGTAAACCAATAGCAAATGATCACAGAGAATAACCATGCATTTGTTTGTTGATCAGATAGCTTCCCACATTATTGCCTAATTCAGAAAAGGTGTTACCATTGTTTCCAAGTTAATTGTTGGTAGAAATTAATGTTGGAAGAAGATGGAGGGAGATTCAGGAGGTGCTCAGTGGACAAATGAGGAGCACCCAGCATCCTATTTATTGTTATATATATAATTGGCATGATTTGCAATGTTCTTGTACAGTTAGTTACACTTCATCTGCTGTATTTAATAGTTTTGCTGTTTTTCTTGCACTTCTAGAGTGTACAGCTATTGCAAACTGAAATAAATGAAAAGGAAAGCGACCATTTGAGCCTTCAATCTCATTTTTGGCTAAGATTCGTCTTTTATGAATTACTGTGATACATTATCACAATTAAACAAGTTTATGAGTATTTTCACTTCAATAATTTTCTCACACACACATACACTAGGTTTATATTTTGATTTACTTTGAATAAATTTCATCTTATGTTAATCATGATAATTTTTAATTTATTCTACCTTATATTCAAGATATTGTATAAAATATAAACAAATACTAGTCAATTCTTAAACACCACATTGATATTTTAACATCATAAATCATAAATTGTATTTATTAATACTTCTCACTTCGGATAATTTTTTCATAAATATTTTAAATAAGTATTTTTTTTATGAAATGACTTAATTTAAACATGAATTAATTTTTTTTTAAACGTTAGTATGGTTATCAAATATTTTTTTCATAAGCATATTATTTCGAATAAAATAAGAAGAGTAATTAATATAAAAATAAATTAAAAATAATAATTAATACTATATTAAAAATGCAAAGTTTATTACTCAAGTTTAAATTTGTTAAAAAGGTTAAAATTATCCCTGTAACAGTAGAAGCAATTTTTAATTTATGAATGATTGATTTTAATTTATTAATAAACTTATTTAATTTTTTATCTATTTTTCTAATAAGAGGTGTTGGAAGTCTTAACAGTATTTGTCCTAAATAAACAAACAAATTTCACTAAATATAAAAAAGATAATCATTCAAAACAATAGGCAGAGAAGAGAATCTTTTGACCCTCTAGTTCCAACTATTGCAAGCAAACTAGTAATTAAACAGTCTTTTTTGCCCCTTTACCGGCCACCGGAAAGTGAAAGAGACGACGCCACGTCATCACCCACCGAGGACCACGGCGAATACGAATGCAACTCTCCATAGCAGCCACCACCACCATCTTCTTTTCCGCCGTACACCACCGGTGTTGACGGCGCCACCTCCCTCTCCAAGTACCTCACCACCTGCCTCATGCTGGGCCTCTTGTCCGGTACCTCGGCGGAACACAACAACCCCACTTTGATCACCAGCAAAACTTCCACCTCATCAAACGCCCCACCCAACCTGGGGTCCACCACCGCCAGCGGCGCCCCCATGCGCCACCGCTCCCATACCCAGTCCACCAGCACCAGCTCCTCCGGCAATGCCTTCACCTCGATGGGTCTTCTCCCACACACCACCTCCAACAACAACGCTCCGAACGCGTAAACATCGGAACTGGTGGTGGGTTTCCCCGTTCGTGTGAGTTCAGGCGCAAGGTACCCCATCGTTCCCACCACACGTGTGGTGCTAGGGTTGGCACCATGCTCATAAAGCTTCGCCAACCCAAAATCCCCCAACCTCCCATTCATGTCGCCGTCCAACAAAACGTTCCCCGCTTTGACGTCTCTGTGAATCACCGTTTGTTCCCACTCCTCATGCAAATACACCAACCCCAAACCCACCCCTTTTATTATCTTAAACCTTTCTTCCCATGTTAGTATTTTCCTTGGTTCATTGAACAAGTATCTGTCCAAGCTTCCATTTTTCATGAAATCGTACACAAGTAGAAGGTCGTTTTGCTTCCGACACCAACCCAGTAACTGTACGAGGTTCCTGTGTCGGAGTCTTCCTATGGTTGATACTTCCGACACAAACTCCTGCATACGTTGTTTAGATTCGTGCGAGATTCGCTTCACAGCGATTTCCATGTGGGACTTCGGTAGAACCCCTTTGTAGACTCTACCGGACCCTCCAAACCCAAGGAGGTTCTTGTCTTTGAAGCCCTTCGTGGCTTTGTGCAGCTCTTTGTATGGGAATCTGTGCGGCCCAACAACGTCCTTCTCCCAGGCTTCGATTACTTCGGTGTTCTTGATCCTTCTGAATAGGTAACACGCCAGAGAAATTGTGGCGAGTGTTAGAATCAATGAAAGGGAGAGTCCTAAGATTAAGTGCTTTTGAGTTTTGTTAGAGGCAGAGAGCGATGGGAGGTTGTGCGAGGAAAGGGTTTTGGCCTCTCCGTTTATTTTGAAGCTCCAACCCAAAATATAGTGTGTGCTTGCTAGTAACCCTGTTGAAGAAGAGAACCCCACGTACATGGAATCTTGGAGAATTGGTGAGAGATCTACTTTGTATTTTAAGATTGGAGAAGTGGGTTTGGAGGAAGATGGGGAGAGTCTAACCTCCAATTGGTTCTTTGATGAATCATAATCAACCCATGCTTGTGTCACTTTACCACTCTTCAAACTCAGGTTTTGCTTATTGGTTGAGTCCTCAGGGAAAAACGCAGCTTCCACGGATTTGTTGGATACCATGTTGTTGAGGTTGACACCAACATGGTTGTCATTGATGTCCTCGAACTCGAAGTCTTGGACGGTATCGAACTCCACTGCGAAAAGGTGGTTTGAGAAATTCCCCACTTCTTTTGGGTTGAGGAGGCCCAAGTACTGGCTCGGGTACGCGTCCGCGAGGGACTTGGAGCGCGAAATGGTGAAGGCAAAACCGTGGCCACCGAGTTTTGGGTACTGAGGGATGATTGCAAACGCAAAAGCAGTGGAAAAGGAGAAAACTTTTGTGTCGGTGGCAGAGCTTTTGTTGTTGTGCTTGAACTGAATTGGAGTTGGATAAAACGCGTGCCCAATTACTCTCTGAGTGTTGTTTGTTAAACGAAGCAGGCCCTTGTGCTCAATCACTGCTCCTCCGTTTAAGGCTATGTTGGTGGAAGAAGCACCACCAAACCCGTTGAAGAAAAACTCTTGACACTTCGCAATGTCTGTGACCAGAAGAAGGGTCAAAAAACATAGAGGAAGCTCAAGAACAAGTGTTCTGGTTTTAGCCATGACGAGGCAGGGCAACCAAAAAACTTGCACACACATGTTATATACTTCATACTGTTCGTAAGAATCATTAAGTAAGCTCAGATTAATAGTGCTTTGTGCAGTGATGTGCTATTCAAGAGTGCGTGGACTATAAACTGAAACGTGGTGGTTACTTGTTAGATTCATTTCTCACATGTTTGGTGTTTACCACGGATTGTGACTTGACACAGCTTTACCATTTTGAATATCATCATCGTCCACTTCCACTTCATTTTATTTTTGTATCAGCTTTGTACAATTTATTTTATGTGTTGGTATCTCCTCTTATGGTCCTTTTCCCTTAACATTTGTTATCCACCATGAATTTGTTTGCATGTAGACCTTACATGGAGAGTTGTCTTGCAGAACGTGGATAGCATGTGAATATTTGATGTCAAATTATTTTCTTTACCACTTACATAGATCAAAACTTTATCTCTTTTTCTTAATTTTTAAATTATAGTGATATTAAAATAACATAATGGAAAGTTTATTAGCTTTATTTCATGATTTTTAATTTGATATGCAAGAGTTTCATTCTGGACTACATATGTTTAGAGTCTCAGATATGGAGCATCTCCAACTCAGCAAAGAAAGCTGTCATTTTCTGTGGCTTGTCTTGCGGTTTAACTGATACAATGAAAGTCAGAAGATGCAGGTAACATAACATAAAATAATAGATAGGTTTGGCTTTACACCATTTTTATTTGCTTGCCAGAATGGGAAACCGACTTTTGGGTGATATACAAACAGGTCAACGTTGGTAATTACATGCTCTTTCAAAAAGTTGTGATTATCAACTTTAAATGGAATACTCACTTATGAGGATGAAGATGTGTTCTGATTTAAGATTTCAATCTTCAATTTCTTTTATCATGGTATTTTTAATATGGACGATAAGTATATTTTACGAAAAGTAATCTTATTCAAATAAATTTTTTTGAGTAAGAAAATTCTCTTTTGGAGTATTTAGTACAACTGTATATCCAAAATTCAAATGTAAGATTATTCATTAAATTTGAACAGTTCTGGACAAGATAGTTTATGCATTTGCCTTTTAAGGTATAATTTTCACTTTAAAAAGTCAGATCTTTGAATTTATCTAATACATATATTATTTGCTTTCATAAAGATGTTTGTTGATGAAATTACAGTAGCCCGTCCAAATATGCTAGTTGTATCAAATTTCATGTCTTGTCTATTCGTGGCAAATTTGACTACCCCCACCAAGTTTTAGTGCTTGCTCTAATGCTCCTTCGCGTCATAAGTGAAATAGAGAAAAAGAGTAAAACTAAAAGATGGAGAATAAAAATAAGATGTAAAGATGTGTTTAATGGAGAAAGAAAAAGAAAAAGAAAATCTCTCAATTATTTAAATGAGTAAAAATTAATAAATACTGAATATATTTTCACATTAATTAAAAATATCAATCATCTTCCTTATTACATGCCAATTAAAGGGGAGGAGAGATCTTTATGAATCTCAAAGATACCATTTCTTTCATATTTCTCATCTAAAACCAAAAGTGAATATTTCAATCAAATATCTACCTTTTTCATTTCTTTTTCCTCTAATTGTATAGACACAAAATAATGAGAAACTCACCCATCACTAGTGCTCTTCGCTATTCTTTGGTTTTGGAGAAACTTAGTCTCATTTAGTCACTATTTCCATGCACATCAACTATATAGCCTAGCCCCTACTCTACTCATTTATCCATGCAATTTTTACATCAACTTGTTGCTTTCTGGCAACTTATAATGTATACCTTTTTAGATATTTATTCACCCTTTGTGCAACAAGAGAAAAAACATTAGAGTTTGATTGTATTATAAAAGACTTATCAATTAATTGTATATAAAAAAATTATAAAATCATCATTTTTCAAAGGCATGTTGCTACTACAGAGGTAGGTTTCTCAAACAACAGTCTTGTTACTATTCAGGACTATCTCCCCCTATTCTCATTTTCCCTTAAAATTTAGAGGAATGATATTAAGACATCTTAAACACATTATCTTTCTTATCGTATCATATTATATCACTTTTGTGCTCATATTTTAATCTCATTTTCCTAAGTAATAATAGGATTTAGGGTGTCCAACAATTATTTGGTAAAGCTTAATATGCACTATTTATTTATTTGCACGTGGAAGACATGTATATAGGTGAATGTGGATGACCTGTGAATGTGATGTCAAGTGGTCCTTTCTTTTAAATTTACACAGATCAGACCCTTCTGCTTTGATTTTTTAACTTTTAAATTCAAAAGTAACATAGCTGCAAATTAGAGAGTTGCTTGATTTTTTCATGAGCTTGATGTTCTCTTGCATTATTTTTTTAAAATCTTGTTTAACAGGATTTTTTTTTTTCTTGAAGGAAAAATTTTACAGCACTATTACTTCAGTATCAACTGTGTGGGTTTTTCAAATGACTCTTTTCAGTAGTGTCAATATTTTTTCCAAACTCAATCACTTTCTAGCAATATTTGGTATTCATGATCAAGGTGCATTAAATTTGAAAGGGTATACAGAAATATAACAATGTTTTTCTTTTCGTATTGCAATTTGTAATGTTTATGATTTGTGATGTTCTTTTAACAGTTTATTATCTCAAGTTGATCTCTCCAAGTTTTTTCAGAATGAAGCTATAGGGCTAGATACGAATGCACGTCAGAAAAAAATAAAAATAAAACACAAGAATATAGGACAAAAGGAAAGGCACCAAATTCATTAAGTGCAAACTGTAACCAAAATTATAGAGGAGGACATTCCAATAAGAAACATATAGTAAAATTATTTCAAACTTAGCATCTTCTCTTTGCACAGAACACATTGAGAATGCCAAGAATGTAATACACAAGTGCCATAACAATTGCTAGCACTTGGACCAGCACAACCATCAGGAACAGAAATATTTACTTGCCGGGTTGCTTTGCCTGCACAAAAACAATTCAAGAATTTTAGATCAAAGTGAGATTTGAAGATTGAACCTAACATCATTGTTGTTGCAAGTTAAAGGAAGATTAAGGTAGATGCAAACCTGCAATCATGTAGACCCGTAAGTCTATGTGAAGAAAGATCCACTCTTGATAGCATCTTCGTTAGCATTTCCAAGAGCAGCCTCATTCAAGTACTTGTCAGCCAATTGGACTCTCTTCACATTCTCTTGTTCTTGGACAAGCATGTTACCATACTGCAAGAGCTTGTCCAGGCTCATCTTGGGCTGCTCAAAGGTAGGAGGTCCTTCCTTTGAGTTCACAAGCCTCTTCCCAACAGCATCAACACCAACACCAGAAATCCACTTCCTTACTTCATCATCATACACTCTGGCCCTCAGTGCACCAAAGAAATCTGCACAACAACATGGCATGGCATAGCATTAGTATTTTCCCTTGTTCTGTACAATATTTCAATGTTTGGTTCATAGTTCTTACCAATGGATTGGCCAGGGAAGGTGTCAACAAGCTTGACAACGTCCTCATCAGGAACACCATCGGTGCGGAAAATTCCCTTGCAAACACCAATACGGTCTTCCCTTGTTGGTGCCCAGTAGAACTTCTCCATACGCCCATCACGGATGAGAGGAGCATAAAGTGTTGAGAAATCGTTACCAGTGACAATGATGGGCACACGGGGGTTCTCTTCCTTGTTGTACATACCAGGAAGCTGCACGTTTGTGGGGTTATCAGCAATGTTCATGAGAGTGGCATTCACCATCTGGTTGTTCACAGTGTATTGGGTGGTTCCACCAAGACGACCTGCTCCTGCATCAAGATCGTTGATGAACAGAGCACACATCTTTCCCTTCTTGATCAAGTCTGCAGCTTCACGGTATCTCTGCCTGATCAATTTTGCTGGCTCTCCGGCATTTCCACTTTCCAACTCTCCAGCACTCATCATGATGGGGCTGTAATGTAATCACAATTCAAACAAATCAAATATAAAGGTGTGAAATATATTTGTTGTGAGCTTCAATACTATATAATTAAAATCTTTGATGAAGCATGAGTATTGCAAGATATCAATACTTTCTACTCTGTGTTTGAGTGAGGAATTTTTGAAAATGAATTCCAAGTGAAATAATTCATGTTTATTTTAAAGCATGTAAAATAGTAAAATCTAGGATAAAATTTTGGGTTCAACACAGAAGTTGTTTAAAGTCATACACAAAACTAATTCTCTACACGATACAGAACATGTGATTTTATATATAAAAAGTTCAGCAAGAACTCACTTGATTCCCATCTTGGCAAAGACAAGCTCACATTGGAAAGATTTTCCTTGTCCCTTGCCTCCCCAGATACCAAGAATGAGAGGAACCTACAAAAGGATTTGAAAAAAAAAAAATGAATGGAGTCTTGACAAAAGTTCAAGTGCAATTTATTATGGAGAAAACATGTTTGTGGTGGCATGCCTTGATGTTGGGCAAGGACATGAAGTTCTTGGTGATGTGAACAACTAGCTTGTCCATGAAAGCGGGAGCAATGTAAAAACCATCCTTCATGTTGTCAAAGTCGTACCTAAATTAAGCAGCACAGATGATGATGGTAAGGTTGAGATAAAAACAGAAGGAAACAGTAAATAAAGGGTTTAGAGATTGTGACTCACTGGCGGAGTCCAGTGCTAAGGTACTCGTAGGAGCTCATGACTGCATAGTGAGTTCCAGCTTCCATTGGAGCTTGGAAAAGAGGATCAACCATACCCTTCCCCCTTGTGATGTCTTGTTGGTCATCAGAAATATCGTAGGCCAGACCCCTCCATCTGTCCTTCTCGGTCTGCTGGCTCTCCTCGATCTCTTTCTCTGCAGCAACAATTTTGAAGCTTCCAGACGCAACCTTGCCGTTAGGGACCCTTGAGGCAATAACCTTCTTCAAGCTTGTGCCAAAGAAAGCTGAACTGGGAGCTGAAGCTCCGGCTCCAGATCCATTCAGGTTCAACTGCAATATCACATCACAGTAAGTACCTACTATTCAAACTCTCCTTTCTAAAAAAGTTCACTACTTTCACAATCTCTTATCTACAACTTTTAGTTCTTATATTATGTTTCCATCTTGTAATTCTACATTAGCATTTAAACATAAGACTAAAAAGAAAAACTGATGCATGTGTATACAAATGATTAGTTGAAAATCTTTAACTTTTCAAGATGTAATGATATACCATGCACAGTGATGAGGCATGTAAACATGCACATCAAGCAACTTAATAGCACCAATCATTTGAACTCAATACAACCATGACACGTAAAATGAAGATAAAGTAAGGTGAATAAACATGTGGAATATAGGCATGTGAAAGCCTACTTGTTTTTACATTCCCTAACATTAAGTGTAATGAAACTAAAAAGATTAGATAAACATGCATATGAAAGAAGACATAACAAAGTAGGAAAGGAATCGTACAAGGGTTCTGTTGACAGCTCCGACGGTGGAGACGGAGGCAGCCATGGAAGTGTTGTGTTTGGAGATGTGGAGAGAAAGGGTAAGGTTGTTCAGTTGCAAATTCAGTGCTAGTTGGCTTATGACCAAAGGGTAGCTCTGACTTATAGTAGTAGCTTGTGCACAAAAGGATTGGTCACAGAGGCCTAACATCCACACATAGAAGATTGATCAGCTGCCACGTGGCAACATACTGTGCCTGCAAGGTTTTTGTCACTCTTAGTTCTGGATTTTGAGGTTGTTATTGCAGCTTTTTCTATCTCCACCAGAATTAAGGAGATTTGTTTGCCACACAAACCTTGAAGGACTTGTGTCGTTTATTCAAATTCAAGCATTGGCTGTTGTCCTTTCAGTGCTCTTCAATCTTGATAACCAATCATAATCGTAATAATATTACAATTCCCAAGTGCCATAATTTTTGAGGTGGTGTTTTACTATCGTAAAGATGGTACCAGTGGTCCCACATCGTAGCCAATGGGTTCAATTTTCAGTTTTGATGAAATTATTTGTGTTGGTATTTTCAGTGGAGAAAAATTGAAGATGAATTATTATTGGTAGAAACAAGAAATTGAATGGGATAATTTGATGAAGGGGATTGAGCCCTACGATGCTTTTGTCTCTCTCCTTGTCTCTTCTACCTGTTCTGTGTGGCCAACGTTCTTCATTTGCAATTAAAGGAAATTCACGACTTTACTACTTTTTTTCTTCACTGCTAAGCTTCGGAATAACAACAAAGAAATTTTAAAAATACAAAAAATAATTATTACATCAGTTCAAATATTTGATGTTTAATTATTGTCTAAAATTTAAGCTTGTTTGATATTTTCACTTTTGCGTCAAACAAACTGCATGTTTAAACAGTGTATTGATAATTGACTAATCAAAATAAATAAACAGTCATTTAATAACTTCTTATATTAATATTTTAATATATACCTTTATTTTTTAAAATAAAATCTTAGCATAAATTATTATATTATTAAAGTACAATTGTAAGGTGGGTGTTTATTCCCATCAAAATATAATTTTCCTTCGGATAAATGAAATTCATCTATAATTTATACAGGGATTATTTAGATACTTTTTTTTCTAAATAGATAAGTTTCATTTGGCTATATTATCTATCGCTTCAATGAAATTCTTTTATTTTATATAATATAACTAATTTTTTAATTTTCTAAGATCAATATATTTTACTCTAAAGTAAATAAAGACAAGTTAAAGTAGACTAATATATGTGAGAATTATTTAATAAATTTTTTTATATAAAAAACACTCAAATTGGGTAATCAATGACAAAAGTTAGAAGAAAGATGCACTTCGAAAAAAATTCTCTAGCAACTAAATGAAAACTACTTTTATTTTTTTCTATGAAAAAAAAGTTATTTATATTTTAAGCGAATTTATTAATAATGGCTCCACTTTCCTTTTCTTAAAAATATAAGATAAACAAAAAAAAAAAAAAAAAAAAAAAAAAAAAAAAACCGACTAAAACTCACTCATGATATCCAAATATACTAGAGGAAAAAAGGCCTAAAGCACACACATAACATTAAATATATAAGATCTTATTTCATTTTCAAACCTAAAATATCAAAATATTTAATTCAAATATGGTAATATGATCCTAGAATTTTTATTCATGCGACAATTGTGTCGTATGTTGGTGTACAACAAAATCTATAGTGGGTTATGTTTATCTAACTTAACAACATTGGCATGTTAAAGGAACAAAGACAAGATTATCCAACGCATACTAACATGATAATCTATAAATCTACTTTGTCTTTTTTTATTATAAGAATAAGAATATGGTGATATTTTTATTATCTAATTACATCATTCAATGTTGCATTATCTCATAAATCTCATATTGAATTCTCTTATGTTACAAAATTGTTCCACGTCGACTTACTTTTAAAATTTTCATATATTTTCAAGTTGCTTGACATTTTCTTATTCTTTTAATTTCCATTAAAAATAAGTTTTAAATGGTACTAACCTCCTATTTTAATTTCTTTACTTTGTTTTTTTTTTTTACTTTATATGAATATTATATAATTATTTCTCTATAAATATCTTTTATAAGAACTATTATAAATATATATTTTGTAATCATTTTCTAACGTCTATTTAAACATTGTTGAAAATAATATATAATTTAAAGTTATAGAAATGTAAAGATAAATTATTTAAACGATACTTAAAGATATCCATACCTAAGCTATCCCAACAAGGAGAGTAAAGATTTATAAAAAGATCAAGATGCTAAAAAATGATGAGATAATTCTGTCTCAAAAAGATATTAACGATATGATTATGAGATAAAAAAAGAACATCTACTAAGAAATACCCTTAAATGTGAATCAGTATTATGTAATAGTATAGTATGCAATATATGGGTGATAATATAGGTCAAATCATATGAGCTGACCACTCAGTTTGCCAGTAAAAATGTGGGTATACTGCTCATTTTAACATATTAACCCACATAGCACTAATACAGGTTCATGTGGTGGATACAAATTATAAAAAAATTTATTTAGCTTAATTAATAAATTAATTAAAGAATTCAAATTTTAATCATAAAATATAATAAATATATTTTATGCGAGTATGAATAGAATATCTGTTCTATAACAATTTTATGAGTATGCATTAAACTTGTTACTCTCTTAAGGTTTAGTATTTTTTATTATTATGATAATTTTTTAATTTCATCTTATTATTTTTAATTTTTTTATTTAATTTTAATTTTTCTTTTAAAATAATATTATAGCAATAGCATACGATATAAATAACGAAGAATACGTTATCAATTAAAATTCACTTGGTGACTAAAATAATATATAGCACAAATAATAAATGTAATCATTATTATAAATTTAACAAAAATAAGTATATTAACAAAACACTATAAGAAATTGAATAAAAAGTTGTGAGAATATAAGAAAGCCATTAAAGTTAAATTTAATAATAGTGATACTTACTTTCCAGAGCATTAAATGACCATCAAATTATATTTAAATGAATATAGATAAATTAAATGGTCCACAGATGATAAGGTTGATCGGATAATGAATGCCAGCAGGGAAAAAAATGGTGAACTCAATCCATACTTTATTAAGTCACATTCTAAGCTGACGTGTTTATTTATCCATTTAGTTTCTCCTCCAACAAAGCTTCGGACCTCTGAAATATTTTGAAATATCTCTCATTTAAGTGTTTTAATTAAAAATATGACTTTAAAATCTAAGTTTGATAAGGAATCTTGATTGAAACTGGATATGATATTAACTTTAAAACTTCTAATTTTGAATAAGATTCTGGATGATAAAAATAAAAGAACTATTTTTTTTCGGTTTGAAAATAATTAAAATGTGAACAAAAAATATTATACTATAAATCTTATGAGATTTTTATATTAAAAAATTACAATGCTATTATGCATTAGTCTCCATAGAAGAAAAGTTTTGGAAGGTGGAATGAGCCTATTTCAAATGCTTTTAACCAAGGAACTATAACACAAATCTATATGTTTCCATAATCTAAAATCCTCAGCCTGGAAGTAAGGAATTACAGTGTTTGTTAACAATCTGCTCAAATACAATAGGATGCTCTTGAGCAATTACAGAAGGTATAGACCATTTTCCATCAACAATAACATCAGCTACTGTTGCTGACAGATTAATATTGATTTCATCAGAAATTTGAGGATAATCCACCACAGACCTACGGAGCTATCTGTCTATTTTCAGAAAATAATGGATCTACCATTACCAATGTTCCAAACAGAATGCATTTGAATAGAACTCAGACTACCTTTAGTACCAGATCAAATGGAGGATTTAAAGAAGGACTGAGTGAACTTACTCCGTGTAGTCACTCAAGTAAATAATATTTGGCCATTCTTCCTTACCTGCTAACATATTCCAACCAAGCAACATCATAGCAGCGTAAAATTAAGAAAACTAAAGCTGCAACTAAATTTAACTTGTACAGGATGATTGCATAAAAAGTAAGCATTATGTTGCAGACATTTATTTTACAAATTTAATTTAAAAATTATGCTATCCTCCACAACCATTGCATCCAATTTACTGTTTATAAAACCAACCGCCTATAATCAATGTGCATATCGGTAGTCATCAGATCAACAGCCTATAATCAGTGTGCATATCGGTAATAAACGATTGTCCAAGTACAAATAGTTTTAGTACTGAAAAAGGTTTCTTCAAGAATCTTGATATTTTCCACTGCCAAGACCTGTCCATTAATTATTGATAAATAAAGTAAACAAAAGTAAGAGATGGATAATTCATCAACAAAAACAAGGACAAGTGCTTTATAGAAAAAAGAAGAAAAACGTACGGTGATCTCAGGAACACCACTCCCTGGCATTCTGGAACATGCGCAACCAAGGACTAGGCCCATTCTTCTCAACATCCCAGTGCTTTGGATACCATGGGAACTGCCACATTAAGAAGCAACGCTCTGGATGAGGCATCATGGCAAGATGCCTCCCATCTGGGGAACAAATAGCTGCTACCCCTAAAGGAGAGCCATTCACATTGAAAGGGTAGGTCTCAGTTGGATTCCCAGCATCATCACAATATCTTATAGGAGCTAACTCAGAATGAACTATTCGGTCAAATACACCTTCATCTGGAAAGTAAGCTCTTCCCTCACCATGAGCAGCCCATATGCCCAATGTGCTACCTTCCATGCCCCTGAACATCATAGCTGGTGACGGCAGTATGGTAACATTTGTAAAGCGGCATTCAAAACGCCCTGACTCGTTATGAATGAACCTTGGTTGTGATAGGTCACCACCCGCGCCAAGCACACCCCCAGTTTGTGGGCCAGGGATCCACCCCAACAAAGCCATTAGCTGACACCCGTTGCAAACACCTAAACTAAAAGTGTCTGGTCGCTTGTAAAACTCCTGAAATTGTTGCAAAACATGCTCATTGAATCTTATGCAAGCAGACCAACCTTTTGCAGAATCAAGCACATCAGCATAGCTAAATCCACCAACAAACACAATTCCACGAAACTCTTGCAAAGAGATCTTTCCATTGAGAAGGTCTGACATGGTAACATCCCATGGCTCGAAACCAGCAGCATAAAATGCAGCAGCCATTTCTCTGTCTCCATTGCTCCCTTCTTCTCTAATCACAGCCACTTTAGGTTTCACAGTTGCAGACAAAAACTTTTCCTCAGTGAAGACAGGGGAATAGGTCAGATCCCATGAGGGTTCGTATCGATGTTTTAGTCCTTCTTTCTCCATATCCACACAAGATGCCAGTCTTTGGAACTTTTCCAGCTGAAAACTGGTCTCTTCCCACATGTCCCTAAGGATGCTAGTTTTTTCTGTTAAGAAAATCTCCCCATCAACCTTAACTTCTATTGATGGACTGGCTGTTACTTGACCAATGATTTCAGCTGAAACTCCCACATTCATCAATTTATCCATTACCAAAGTAAGATTTTTCTTGCTTACTTCAAGAACTAACCCAAGCTCTTCAGCATAGAGTGTTTGGAAGAGGTTGTTACCTTGAGATGCTATGTCCAAATTAAGTCCGCAATTACCCGCAAATGCCATCTCCAAGGCACAAACAAGCAGCCCACCATCGCTGATATCATGGCCAGCAGAGATCAGTTCATCAGTAAGAAGATCTTGAACAGCTTCAAAGACCTTTTTAAGGTAAGGAACGTCATCAAGATCAGGACACTCATCCCCAACTTGGTCAAACGCCTGGGCAAGAGCAGATCCACCTAACCGCCTCTTACCTTTCGACAAATCAATATGAAGCAAAACACCTTCATCCTTAAGTTTTAAGTCTGGAGTCACTGTTTTTGTTATATCAGCACAAGTAACATAAACACTGATAACAAGATTTCCAGGAGCCTTGACAACTTCTGTATCAGAATGGGCTGCCATGGAAAGGCTGTCTTTCCCTCCATCAATAGCAATGCCTAGTTCAATCATTGCTTCAGCTAAAGATATGGCAGCATCATACATGTCAGCTCCTTCCCCATCAAGCTTGGCAGCATACATCCAATTACCACTAGCCTTGACATCAGAAAGTGAAGTGACCTTTGCCCATACAAGATTTGTTAGTGCTTCTCCAACAGCCAACCGAGCCATTGCTTTGGGGTCTAACAAGCCTTTAATTGGCTGTTCCCCGATGGCACAAGCACCTCCAGTCAAATCAGTAAAAGTTTGAGCTGTAACAGCAACATCGGCAAGGGGAATCTGCAAAGGACCAACAGTTTGCTGCTGTGCAACTAGACCAGTAACACACCTATCAACTTTTGTTGTTAAGAAACGTTTTGAACAGACAGATGGCAAACTCAACACCCTCTTCAAAGAATCTATCACTGTAATCCCAGGGGCAATATCAAGTGGCTCCCGTTCATAGACCACCCGATTAAAGTTAAAAGACTTTTTAGGCATGTCACCAAGGACTTTCTCCAATTCAAGATCAACTGAGGGCGGAGGTGGAGGAAGTCCATTTAAAATACACTGTTGGGTTGCTAAGCTATCGACTAACACAACACGTCCATCACCACTAATAGTTCCAATAACAGCCATAGAAACTTTTTCCCTGCTACAGATTGATTCCAAGAGAGCACGACTTTCAGGCTTCACCAAGATTGCATCCTGCTCCTGATACTCTGCCCCCCAAATTTCTAGAACAGACATTGTATGATCACCAACCACGATTGCTCGGACATCTATCTCAGCACCCTTGGGATATATAATTTCCTTCACAACATTGCAGTTCCCACCAGCACCCTGATCATGAATGCTGATTATTGGGTTTTTATCCCCCATCTCAATACAGGCCCGAACAAGACGATATAGTTTTTGAGCCATCTCAGCATCCCCACGTTGCACAGCATTGAAATCAAGCTCTGCATCATTCTGCCCACTGACCATGCTTGAGGCTGCCCCACCTCCCATACCAATGCGATAGGCTGGGCCTCCAATCTTGACAACCAGCATTCCAATGTCAGGTTCTCCCTTTGTTATATGACGGTGGTCTATCTGTCCAATGCCTGCACTGAACATGATTGGCTTCAACCATTCTCGCCTCTCCCCACTAGGAAGTCTCATTCCAAAAGTTCTACAGAAACCCTGGATCAATGGCTCTCCAAATTTGTTCCCATAATCAGATGCACCATTACTAGAATCTATAAGAATCTGTAAAGGTGGTGCCAAATTCGACGGATAAGTAAAGGAGGGATCTTCCCATGGAGCATAAAAGCCTGGCGTGTCGAGATTCCCAACACAATAACCAGCCGTAGCAGCCTGGACAAAGGACCCCCTTCCAGTAGCATGTGTATCCCTAATGCGACCTCCTGCACCTGTCTCTGCACCAGGATAAGGTGCCACTGCACATGGAAAATTATGTGTTTCAGCTGTAAATAATATATCTAACTCACTCACTGCAATTTCTAAAGGACATGATGAGCCAGGCTGAACTGGTCGGATCTGCTTTACTGGGAAACCCCTTATTGCACTTGAGTTATCCTTAAACCCAATGACTGAGTTATTTGGATTTGCCTGCAGAGTACTTTTCACAATTTGCATTAGAGTCTTATTCATAAGCTGTCCATCAATGAAAATCTTTCCAGTGAAAAACCAATGTCTGCTGTGCTCACTGTTGGATTGCGCAATATCAAACAACTCCACATTTGTTGGGTTGCGTTTAATGTCTTCTCTGAAAAGTTTGGTGTAGTATTCTAAATCCTGGTCATCAAAGGCAAAACCCATCTCTAAATTAATCTCTTCTAATGCCTTCCGTCCCCTCTCCATAACAGGTATATAACGAATCTCCTCGGGAACAACACTAGTCTCAAAGGATGTTAGCTTCTGACTATAAACACATTCAGTCATTCTATCATGCACCATAAATGCAAATTCATTTATTTGAAGATCTTGCAGTTCACTTGTGCTGAACAACAAGTACCTCCTTGACCGTTCCAAACGGGTCACTTCCGTCAATCCACAAGCATGGCAAATTGCCACAGCATTAGTAGACCACGCTGTGGTAAAAGACAACCTGGGACCAACCTCGACTATAACTGGACTCAACCCTTCCTTCCTCTTCTTCTCCAGAAAGCTCTCATTTCCCAGATTCTCGGGCTCAAATGTTTCTTGAAGAAGCCATTTAAGGACAGCAAATTTTTCACTCGAAAGTTGTGAACTAAGGCCAACATTATAACATTGCTCCGTTTGTATTTCCACGATCTGACTAGAGATTTTCACTTGAGCATCCTTTAAAAGCTCAGCAGCTGCACTTTTTTGCATAAACGGGACCCGGAATAGATGAACAACTTCCGAGGCAGGCTTCTCAACCAAGCCACGTTGCTCTTCTACCACTGCTCTGGGATTTTCTTGAGCGTGACACCTTAAAGGCAAAGCTCTTCTAGTTGATCCCAGAGCCCAATTCTTATTCCAAAGCGTACCCCAAAGCATGTGACTTTTACGTTTCTGAGGCTTCTTCTTCAAAAACAATGTCTGCCTTGAAGTACCCTGAAACCAAAATCACAAAACCCATAAACAGAGATGCATTTTCATTTGCCAAATTAAAGATAGTGCACCAACTTGTCAACGACAAAGATATAACCAAAACAAACACAAACCCATGCCAACCATGAAAATTTGCAAGCCATCCCAACACGTTACAACGGCAGTAAAGGAGAAGGAAAAAAAAAAAAAAAAAAAACAAAA
>Ga0209700_105448_pt1 | contig 21443 bp, 9 predicted proteins | sample SiratroredBW_FD_187528 | JGI IMG/M metagenome (GOLD analysis project Ga0209700, IMG submission 187528) | Root nodule microbial communities of legume samples collected from California, USA - Siratro red BW (SPAdes) (version 2) | ecosystem: Host-associated > Plants > Roots > Nodule | place: USA... | reverse complement strand
CATCAATTATTTAATATTTATTTATTTATTATTTATTATTTTTGTTTTTTTATTATTATTATTTTTTAATTGTTATCTTTTAATTACCACATTTTTAGTTTTCTCTTAATGGAAAAATTTAATATATATTTTTTAATTACTATTATTACTATTATTTTTTTTAAAACAAATTTTTAGTAGACTGATTTCTTACTATTTCTTTTATTATGAATTTTATTTTATTAATTTATTCATAGAATGTAATGGAACCAAAGTCTCTTTTTTATTTAAATGACAAATTATAATAAAATTAGATGACACACCCTTTTATTTTAATTTTTGTATTGTTTTATAATTTGAAATAATTTATTCGCCCGGACGAAATTGGGTGTTGACATATTGTCACACCACCACGTCGGTTGTATGGCCAAAACCGACATGGTGTTGTAATTTAAAAAAAATAAATAAATTATAGGTTGATAAATCTCTAATTGATACAAGAAAACAGCACAAAAAGTTTTAGAATTTTATAATAAGTATAGATATGTGAAATCAAAGACTACAATATAAAAAAATGGATGAAAAATAACAAAAAAATAAAAAAAAACCCTAAACGATGGAATTTTGGAATTTTTGGCCATTGGCCAAGGGCTTCGTTACCCTATTTTGAGCAACTTTCATTTTTGGATCATCTCAATCCGAGCTCTCTATCAAAAGTTATGGTCATTTGAAGTTTTTTCGTTCAAAAATTTTTGAAACCTTAAATCTATGATACAAACATCCAGAGAAAGCATACAAAGATAAAAAAACATACCTCTTGTAGACAGTGAGAGCAAAACCAGTAAACGGAAATCGACCCAAACACTTGCAAAACCATCAAACCAAACATATAGTCCATAAAACATCTAAACCGGTGAAATGAAGCTTATAGTGCAATACCTACCTCAAACGAAGCTTCAACGAGAATGACATCGTTCAAAGCAACCAACCAACTCTAATGAAGGAGGAAACCACAAATAGAGGTGAAGGAAGCAAGAATGGAGGTCGAAAATGATGAACAAAGGCTCGGAACAGTGCTGGAAGAGGGTGCGCAGTGGGAGAAAGAATAAAAAGTGAAAGAAAAAATGCGGATCGAAAGATTAAAGAAGGAGTATAACGTCGGTTGGGAGAGGCCAACCGACGTCATTAAAACCCTAAATTTACCCAAATCCAGCCGCAATTCACCTCAAATTTGTTTACTGCACGCATGACATCGGTTACAGGGCTAAACCAACATCATGCATCCTCCACATAACGTCGGTTGGCCTCTTCCAATCGACGTTATGCACTTACCGCCAAAAATAAAAGTTAAAATTTAAAATTTTAATTTTTACCGTATTTTCGAGGACAGTTGTAAGTGGTAACCGACGTCATGTATGTATACCGACGTCGGTTTTTTAAAAACTGACATCATAATGTTTATTTATTTGCAAAAATGTCACCATATTTTTGGCAATCTCAGTTTTTGGTTTAATGGACATTGTATTGATGACGTAGAAGTCCTTTTTTCTACTAGTGTCATGATCTTAACACATAAAAAAATTATTTTTGTTAAGTTTTTAGCATCTAAAAGCAGAAAATTAGCAGCCTAGTAGTAGTTTAATTGGGTTGATATATTGGGTTCAACTCATTTTAACACTTAAAGCACATGCATAAAACGTTATGAATTTCATTCACAAATAAAAATAGTCTACATATTTATTTTGTTCCAAGTAAAATATTTTAAGGGCTAATTTCTTTATCTTTAACAAAGTTGGTGCATATTTCATAACAACATCAACTTACTTTATTTAACTATGAAAATATGTACTACGGCAAAAACATCCATCAATAAATTATTGATGATGATTTCATTACTAGGAAAATATGAATTATAGTTGGCCTTAGAACAAAAGTTTGAAAGAGACACTAGTATAAAAAAAAAGGCGACTTTACATAATACATATAACTTCGGTTTTAAAAACAATTAATGTGAAAATTGACAGGCTGACAATTTTGTAAATCCTATTCATATGCTTTTTACATCAATTAACTTTTGAATTAATATAAATAATGGATAATACATCAATTTGTAGAGAAAATTATGTTGAAATTATATAATCTGGTTATGAGATAATTTTAACCATTTATGTTACCATTAAAAAATTATAAATTATCAATGGAATATTACTGATACATTTAAATTTGTTAGAAAACATGTATTATCAATTAATATTACCGAAGAAACATGAAAATTTTCATTTTTAATGTAATCTTTATATTACTTGATAAATATATCCGTTAGTAATTAACTGTAAAAAAATATAGTATAACCTGTAGATTTGTATTAATGAAATAAAATTCATAAAAAATGTTATTTACCTATAAATTTAGGGTAATTTTGATAATCGTAGACAATTTTAACATTATTAATAAATAATTATTTTAATGCTATCTACATTATAAAAATATGTTAATAAATTCATCGATAAGATTGTATATATTTTTTCATTATGTTATCTTTATCGATAAAGTCTAATACAAAAGAGTTCATTCACAAAATCTGTAAAAAATATTAAATAATATTTTTTATATTTATTGACGGATCAATCCGTAAAAAATTGTGTCAGTAAGTTAAAGATTTTGTGATTAATAAATCACTTCTTTTTCTTTGTCACAGTAGATTCAAAATAAAACATATCTAAATTTTCAACTTTGAAAAAATCCTAATAACAGATACTGACAAATTAACACCACAAGGCTCTCTTCCATCTGCCTTTACAATCTACCTCTTCCTAAAAACCAAGTACATTTGTTCTACCGCGGTAGGTGTTTCGTCTCTCTTTCCAGTACTTCTTTTACCTTTTTATTTATTTATTTATACATCCTATTTCTCACTAGATTAATTGATTTCATTTTTTTCCTTCTTTTTTATTTACTTGATTCTTCATTGTTACTGAATGTGTTGGATGAATTTCTGAAAGTTTTCCTTTTCGAATTTTTTCACTGATTGAAGTTAGCGGTGTTTGTTGTAAGGTTTACTTTGATGTTTTTTTACATGTACTGTTGCAGATGACTACATTCTATATTTGTATTTTGTATTTTAAGTAGATCTGTTATATTTTATATTTGAATTTTATTCTTATTTTACCCTTTTTGGTCACAATACATGTACCCTCGCTAACAGATTATCAAAATTTTCTAGATAGGCCGTTAACGAACTCTCTTATTTAATCCCTTGTTTAAGTTTGAGTAACTCTGTCACAGGAAGGATCATCAAAGACCCCATAATTAAAACGGTTTCCCACATCCTGTACAATTACATCAAATCTCTTGATCGAAAGTAATGACTTTGAATATAAGTCTTTACCATGAAGAAGCTTTTCCATCCATGGACAAAGAAATCATGAACGTTGATGAAGATGAATGTTTTCTGGTTCAAAAAATTGTTCAACTTGGCTTTTCCGTCTTAAAATTTGTTCCATCAAAAGATGGAAATTGAATATGTGCCTCTAATGTTGAATTAACCTTTTTGATATATTCTGAATGCATATCATCCTATTGCGTATAGTAGTTGTTGGTTGTCTTTAAGGTTACGAATGCCACGTGTAGACCTTCAATGAATTTCTGTAGCATTTCTAATATTCTTGATGATTAGCAAAGTTCTTCTCATAAAGCATCCATTCTAAATTCTACTTCTTTTGTGGTCACTGTCACTATTTCCAAATATAGCAAATAAAGGTTGTGATTTTAAAATTTACCCTTACTTTATCTTTGTTGCTCTCTGCACACCTTAGTCTTCTTTTTCTTTGGCCTATTTTGAATCTTTCACACATTACACTTTCCTTTCTTATTTGAAAACATTTTTTTTTTTCGGTTAAGTATTGAAATGTGAGTTTAAGTTCTATATTGAGTATAAATAAGAAAAGAAAAGATGAACAACGTATAAGAAAAAAAATTCATAAATCTAATGTCTTAAGATTTTAGATTGAAAGTGGTGTCATTCTCTTATATAAGTTTTGCTCAGTTCTTATTCTTGTAAGATATCTCTGCTATTTCTCTTCTCGATTTTCTTAACAAGTAATATTAGAACCGATGATTTGTGTAACCGGTTTAGACAAATACAAGTGTTCTCTATTTCAGAAGTCTTTCTGATAAAGATTTTCAAATGTGTTTTTCTATACTCACACACAAGAATATAAATTTACTATTAAACTATTTTTCATATATATGATTTAAAAACAAAAAAAGTTATTTATAATTATGAGGAATTAATATTTCCATCTTATCCTAATAAGAAAAAATCCTATTTCTAAAATATAAGTATTACAACTTTCTCCCCTTATCAAAGAAGGACTTGAGAACATATATACTAGAGAATCATTTACCAATTTTAAAGTATGATGCAAAATATCTGCTATAAGTATGGACAATATCATTATCTCCCTTCACTATGCTATCATGTGTCATTTATTTTATATTTTATTTTTCAATATATTTATGATAAAAGAAAAATTTATACCATTTTATTCAATATTTTTTATTTTTTTAAATTAATCAAAAACACATAATTAGAATGGTGTAAGGAAACATGTGAACATATTATTAAGTCTAGTTATTTATACAATTTAAAAAATATATACACGAAATATATGTCTGAAAAAATAGTAAAAAGTTATCTTTAGACTACATATACGCAAAATATAAAATATTTATATAGTTTAATATTTAACTTTTACCAATTTATACTGTCATTAGATATGAGTTAATGATTTTACAATTAACTTATGTACACATGATCACTTCTATCATCATAATACTGTATTATTACGTTGTGGTATTTTCATGTTGCATTCTTGCATTATAATCTAATTGTATGTACCATATGATTAAAAATGATTAATTTTTGTTATAATTATATCAATATTCATTCATTTAATTTATTTTTATTTAATTGATCTTTACATTTATACTAGTACTGTATAATATTTATACTAGTACTGTATCATTATGTAAAAAATTAGTCTTAATAAAATCATAAATAAAATAAAATTATTGAAATGAGATAATGTTGCATGTTGAACACCATCATCATTTAAGTAGAACAATCCCATGAATTTTTGTTTTGGTCTTTCTTTTTAATTTAGGACATTAAAGTTCTTCATCTGTCTATGAAAAATTAAGCTCTTGGATCACCAAATACTGTTTGACATAAAATGTCATTTGGAATGAATTAAAGTTAAGTATTTTAAAGTAAATATTTTACAGAATTTAATAAGAAAATCAATGTGGATGTTACTATATATATATATTATAAAATATATCAAAATTCTCATATATAATACATTGAAAGAAATAAGCTCTAGTAAATATTATAAGATTAAATATTTCAATTTACTTTTAAAGATAAATATATTGTAAAAAGTACTAAAGAAATCTAATATACATCATTAGTGTAAATTATTAGCTAAATTTCTTAAATTGGTGTAATTTTTATCTGAAATTCAAGAACACAATTTTAGTTTACTAGATGATCCTGCAGTCAAGATTTCAATTAAAAAGAATACAATTTTAGTTTAATAGATGATCCTACAGTCAAGATTTCAATTAATGAGTTAATTAAAATAGTGAGAATACTCCACACCATCTTAGGATGGTTAACATTCTTCACCCATTCATTTTTTTTTCTATTACAGTGTGGTGTGTTGCTAGTGTGCAACTAAAATAAATGGACAATTACAAAGTCATTTTATTTATTAATAAATATGTAATGGTTGAAATTAATTCTAATTAAGTAATTGAAATAAATGAAATAAATTTGAAGTTAATTTAAATAGAAGAGTGGTTAAATATGGTGAAGAAAAATTACATCCATATAATTTAAAAACTAACAATAATTTTTGTTTTAAAAATTATATAATATTTTCAAATTTTTCTTTCTAAATTTTTGCTAAATTTTAATTTTATTTTTATAGTAGTAACTAATTTCAAATATCTAACTTATACTTAATTTTGATAAATATAGTTTATTATTAAATTTTAATTTAATTTAATTTTTCTTTTCAACATCAAACTTACTTTTAATTTAATTCAATATATAAATCTCATACTAACATTATTTTTATTTCAACCATTACATATTAATATTTAAGTAACTTATTAATTGAAATCTTGTGTGCACAATCTTTTTTAATAAACTAAAATTGGATTCTCTTTTCATCATTTCATTTAATCTTAAATTAGATTGTGCAATAAAACTACTATTTTTTCACAATGATATAATGTCTGACATACATGATTTACTCATATATAGAAATAAATAAAAAAAATACACTATTTCAAAATTTTCAGATAAAAATTACACCAATATAAAAAATTTACCAAAATATTATAATTCTAGCAATATATATATAAAAGGAGAAAATCAAATCATACATATAATTTTTATCAAATATAATGTTAAATATTTGAAAAAGAGATATTATATGGTTTTATATTAATATTTTATGTGTATGAATAAATTTGATCTAAGTAAAAAACACTTAATAAAAAGTATACTAGTGTAATTTCATCACTTCCAATGTAATGTCAGGGACTAACGCGGTTACTCGTGAAATGTCGAAATTGCCCAGTGCGTGTGCGGGAATTGAAGTTGACTAACTGGGCATATTCTGGAAGGAAGTGCAATTTAGAGTTTCCCAATAACAGTGCTGTACCGTGTGGTCCGTCACTGCAGCAGAAACGCAAATAACGAAGGTAGCGAGAATCGTTTTGAGTTTCAAACCCTTCTTCTTCCTCTTACCATGGTAAGGTTTTCCTTCAACTATTACAACCATCCTTTATCCCTATCGCTCTTCCCTTTCCCTTTTCTTTTACAATCCAATTAGGGCAATTCCTCTTCGCGCTGATTATTCGAAGTTCACGTGTTTAATTCACTCCATTCATTTTGTTTTCGTAAATTTTGCAGGCTAATCGGCACACCATTATCCTAATGCAGACATCTCCGAACAGAGCAACCAGGACGTTCATGGATTATGAATCCATCACTCAGGCCATGGATGGTATTGATTTAATTAATACTTGCATGCACTGTACCTGTGCACTTGTGCTGCTGTGTTCTTTCATTTTTGTTTTTTTCACAATTTTATAACTTTCTTGGTTCCTGGTTTTGTATTTGCTTGACTTAACTGTAAACAGATGCTTGTGGTTTTGTTCCGCTTATATGAATTTTGTGTGGTGCGAGTCTAATTTGGTGTTGGGTTTTATTCTTAAGTCGTTTTGTTAAATTAAATTCAGTTTTTTTTTTTTTTTTTTTTTTTTTTTTTTTTTTTTTTTTTTTTTTTTTTTTTTTTTTTTTTTTTGTGCCCAATGTTTTTTTGTATTCTGTCAGTGGTCCATGTCTGATGGAATTCTTACTTGCAGCTACTAAGGTCCTCTTATGCACATATTTTTTGGAGAAGAAAATAGGAATATAAAAAAAATTGATCTTCTTCTTTCTTCTGTTAAAGAAAATAGTTTTCTGTTGGGTAGAATTTCAGAATTACATTGTTGTTCTACGTTTTCTTTCTCTTTATTACACCTATGCTGTTATTTCCATTCTTTTTCACTTATAGTACAGAGCCAAGTACCCAAAATCAAATTTTCTCAAGACTTCTTGTTTTCTTAGAGTTCAGTGTATGATTGATTCTGTTGTTTTTAATCTATATTTGCTGTTTTATTTTTTCTAGTTTTTAGGGAGAGTAGATTAGATGAAGGGTAGCTGTATTGGTAGGGGGAGGGTGAGGTTGAGAAAAATTATTAGAAAAACCAGAAATAAGATTTAAAGGTCAACAGTTTGTCCACAGCAATGATTAATCAGAAGATTATCATGTTGGTTGGTCCATGTAACTTTTTCAATGAGACATGCATGCAAGATTCACCCGTGTTGAAAAAAAAAACCTTTAAGATCAATTCATCTTTGTATTGTTGTTTAGTTTTGATTTTGAATTTGTTGTATTATTCCACTTTGTTATAAGCTTTTAGGATATCTTGATATCAGTTTACGTGAAATTAGTAAAATTAGTAAAATTAGTAATATTCAAAATATTTATTTTCTAGGAAGACCAGGATTTTGCTGTTGTTGGGCTTGAATTTATTTCTGTAGATTAGATGCCTTAGATTCTTATTTTTTTGTTTAAGAATTATTTCTAAATTTTTTAAAACTTCCAAAATCCTATTGTAATACTGATGATCATAGACCAAAAACAGTAGCTCCTTGGGTATGATGTCTAGGTTACTCCTTTTAACCTGTCTTAGTTTTATACTCTGACCAAATTTTTTTACCTTTGCAAACAGTAATGTGTACTCATTCCATTAAAATTCTAACTTGAGTTTGCTTTAGAACCCATCAATGCAAGTATTGTTCTTGGCACCCAGACAGGCACCAAAATTCTACCCCTTTAACCCTTTTCTATCTTGTGTGCTTGAAAATACTCCTTCCCATAATGTACATAACAAATTGTCCTCAGTCAAATGCTTTAAATTAAACCTAATGCTGACCCATTATTAAAATCCTAGCCAACATGAGAACAGAATGTCATAAATTGTACAAGTAAGTCATTCACGATATTGTTCTTAGCATCAAGACAGGCACCAATTCTACCCCTTTAACCCTATTCTATCTTTTGTGCTTCAAAATACTCCTTCCCATAACATATATAACAAATTGTCCTCAGTCAACTGCTTTAAATTAAACCTAATACTGACCCATTATTAAAATCCTAGCCAACATGAGAACAGAATGTCATAAGTTGTACAAGTAAGTCATTCACGATATTGTTCTTAGCATCAAGACAGGCACCAATTCTACCCCTTTAACCCTAATCTATCTTTTGTGCTTCAAAATACTCCTTCCCATAACATGTATAACAAATTGTCCTCAGTCAACTGCTTTAAATTAAACCTAATACTGACCCATTATTAAAATCCTAGCCAACATGAATAGAATGTCATACGTTGTATAATTAAGTCATTCACAGTATTTCCTTTCCTTTTTTCTTTGATTCTTTTTAGGAGGTGAGCTGAATTTGATATATTGGGATTAAATATTGTCTTGTTTCTATACAATAGATAAATTTAGATTCTTCATTTTTTGAGTGTTAAAATATCTGATGTTGGATGATTTGGCAAAGTCTCATCTACCCAAAAGACCAAGCTCTTGGCCTTTTGGAAATCCATAATTTTTGGGTGCCTTTTGTTGGGCATGAAGTGCGGCCCAATGAATAACTGTCTTTCAAAGGCCATGAAATTGAAACTGTTTAGGCATCTATCCCAATTTGTTGAAAGCTAGAAACTCTATCCAGTACACTACTTCCTATCAACTTTTTTTGTAATAATCAAATTCTTTAAAATAAGGAAATAAAAAATATACTGAAATGAATACGAAGATTTTGAATATATTTTTTTGCTAATCAGTATGGAGACATTGGAGATATTTTTACCTAATAATCAGCTATTTACAACACTTCCTTTCAAGTTGGTAAATAAATGTCAATCATTCCAATTTTTCTTGTAAGATATCTGTTTTGAGGAAGTTATTTAGTGAAAATGCTGCTATATGAAATCTTGTAGGGACATGAGTTGTAACCACAAGTCCTTTATCAAGATTATCTATGATGTGTCTATCAATTTCAATATGTTTGGTCATATCATGTTGTATTGGATTATGGACAATGCTCATGAATGACTTGTTATCATAGCACAATTGCATATGGATGTCAACCTTTATTTTAAGATCTTTGAGTGAATTTTTCATCCAGAGTCCTTTACACACACCTTGAGCAAGGATTCAAAATTTAACTTCTGCATTAGAATGAGACACCATTCCTTTTTTTTTTTTTTTTGTTCTCTTTAAGTTACCTGACTTTCTCCAAGTCTCTATCAGAATATAAGGTCAAGGTATCTTTTTTCTTGAATAACAGTCCCTATCCTGGGCTTGACTTCGAGTATTGAAGATTGTCAATTGCCTACTTGTGTGTTTCTTTTGAATCATGCATAAATTGGTTTAGCACACTAACTGTATAAGGACTTGCTTCGCTTCCAATTTTATGATTCTCTTCAATAAGAACACTTGAAGTTTTACCTCTCAACTTAATTTTTTCTTTGAGGAGATCAACTAATTATTTTCTTTGGGAAATGAAAGTCCCTTTTTTGGAATAAGGAACCTCTATTCCAAATAGTTCTTTCATTTCAAATTGGTATGTCAATTTTTCCTTTAAAGCCAATTTCTTTGTTCATCATCTCCTACTACAGTTATATCATCTACATATACCAACAATTTAGTGAGTTTTCCAATAATAGATTGTTTTATGAATAAAGTATGATCTTATTGACTTTGCTTGTATCCTAAGGAAACCATTGCTTTCGTAAATTTCCAAACCATGCTTTTGGAAATCACTTAAGACCATAGAAGGCCTTTAGGAGGCATACATTATTCCTTCCACTATGAGTTTCAAATCTAGAAAAAATCTCCATGTGCACTTCTTCCTCTAAAGCTTCATGAAGAAGACATTCTTCATATCCAACTGCTATAAGTCCCAACCTAAATAAGTTGCTAGAGTAATAACAATTCAAACTCTATTAATCTTTGCTACAAATGAAAATGTCTCACATAGTCAATTCCATAAGTTTGAGTGTAACCCTTCTCAACTAACTTGGCTTTATAACTGTTTGCTGTCCCCTCTACTTTATATTTAACTACTGTAAATATCCATCTGCACTCTATAACCAATTGTCCCTTCTTTGTCAACAATCTCCCATGTTGAATTTCTTTCTAATGCATTCATCTCCTCTCTCATGACTTGAGTCCAATGTTCACTTTTCATGGCTTCTTGGACGCCACAACCCTTTTGTCTCTTGGTTTGTCATCAATCTCCCATGTTGGGTTTCTTTCTAATTCATCTCCTCTCTCATGCTTGAGTCACTTTTTCATGGTTTGTTGGACTGAGCTAGGAATTTTTGTAACATCAATTGCAACAATAAAACTTTGATGTTTATAAGATAGATTGTTAGTGCAAACATATTGAGAAAACTTAGGATGATAACATTTGTATCCTTTATGAGAAAATTTTGATGTTTTGAGAGATTAAGTTAGGCTTAAAGTCCACTTTCTAAAACTTAGGATGATAACATTTGTACCCTTTATGAGAAGGATAATAAATACACATTTAAGAGTTTTAGGATCTAATGTATTATGATTAGGCTTGACACTACGGGTGAAAAAGGATCAAAAGACACTAGAGATTCATTAGGTCTAACATCATGTAAGACATGAATGGGTAACCTATTGATGAGGTATATGGCATTAATACAACTTATCCTCATTGGGAATGGACATCTGGAAAAGGAGCGGTTTAGCCACTTCTATGACCATTCTTCCTTTCTATTACTGCAACCCCGTTTTGTTGTGGAGACACATGTTAGTTTATGAACAAATACCGTTGAGACAAATATTTGGAGAATTTATTATTTACATTTTTAGTATTATTATCAAACCTAATTCTCTTAATGTTTTTAAAAGTTGATTCTTGATAAGGCGGAAAAAATTAACAAAGATTTGAAAGACTTCAAATTTACTTTTAATAATGTAGGTCTGTGACATGGGTACAATCATCATAAAAGTAGCAAATCGTTTTCCTCCAAAAATAGATTCTAAAATGGGTCCCTAAACATCAAAGTGAATTGAGTCAAATAGGAAATTATTCTTTTTACCACATACAGGATAGGATGCACCGTGATGCTTTGATCTTTGACAAATAATACCATATTTGAAACAACAAACGCTTTAGTAAACAAATGAAGGAACGATGATTTGATAAGGTTGAATGAGAGATGTCGTAGTCTTGTATGATGAAGCTGATTTTGCCCATGTTTTGGATGTTGCTTGCTGGTTTATGGCCTTTATTTTGTTTTGGTCCTTGGACTACAACAGATACAACCCACCCTGGTCCTTTGTAATTAAAATCGTCTTCCTCATGGCATGTTCTTGAAATTCATGGCCATGTGATAAGTTGTTCTTGAATCAAGAATCCAAACGTTCTAAGTACTCTTATCTTTTATAGCCAGGGTATATGAATCAAAGGGCTTCGTCATTGATTCAATTGTTGTTCTCAAACAATCAAGTTCCTCGTTATAGACTTAAGGTGTGTGAGCTACATGGGTCAATACTAGTGGTGATGCATGACAGTGCGTGACAACTGTGATTTTGATGCCACTATCAGAATTGTGATTGTTGACATGGGACACATCTTTCTGACCCACCATTGACCTTAACATCAATGGTGAACGACGATGGCGAATGTTAATGTGGTAGTGTGAACACGCTCCCAAGATCGGGAGTACTGATACCAACTTAAGCTATATGCAGGAATAAATAATTATTCTATTAATAATCACACCAATTAAATTCTCATCACCTCTTTTTGTAATAATCAAATTCTTTAACATAAGGAAATAAAAATATGTTGAAATGAATAGAAAGGTTCTAAAAATATGTTTTCCCAAATCACTTTATTAAGAATATTCTTGTTCTAATAATCCACTATTTACAAAAATATCAGACCAATATTTGCATAGGTTTTCGTTGCAGTTTATTGAACCCTTATTTGGGCAATGCTCTCAACTAAAGAAAGCAAATGATAATGTTTTCATGTTATTTTGTAGGTTCAACCGTTCTAGAGTCAAATAAAGCCATGAACATTGATTATTTTCACTTTTTATTTGATCTGAATTCCATTTTCATAGAAAAGGTGTCACATTCTTTTGGCTTTTTAAAGGAATGTCCATAACTTATGAAATGTAGATAAACACATGAAAAACAGTGGTTTTAGTCCACATAACTTAGAAATATAGCATGCTAGAAATGTTATAGATAGATAACTGATGCTTACAGGGGAAATAATTTCTTTTCTTTATGTGGTACAAGCTGGTGTATTTTTTTTACGTATATTCTATTTTTTTATTTTATATTTTATGTATAAAACTTTAGCATTAAATACAGGTTTTAATATTGTGCTTGTACAGGCATATGCGCATTGTATGAAAGGAAACTGAAGGAGTTGAATCCGGCCATCAGAAATCTCTCTTATGATATCACTGATCTCTACAACTTCATAGATGGTCTTGCGGACATGAGCGCCCTAGTGTATGTCTCTCTTTCTCTCACTCAAAAGTCAAGTGCGTGCATAGTTCATTAATTCACTCAGATTTTATTAGAAAGGCAGTCACAGTGACATAGTGACAGCTCCCGTTTTTTCGATTAATTAGCATTATTATCCTCACGAGTCAAATGAGAATTAAGATTATGGGGTGAAAAATTGGTAGCAATTATGAGTCTTAATAGAGTAGCTTGTTTATTGCTGCTGTGCTCTTATAGATGAAATAAGCCACCACAAATAATTTTGAATGTTTTTAGAGGTCTTATATATCCTTGATAACATTGTTGGAGAAAAAAAATGGTTTGTAACCCTCCTTCCCCTTCCTCCTCGCATCAGCCTTGAGGATTTTAAGAACTCAATGAATCATGGCAATTGTTGTATCATATGTTTGCTCTACATGTTCTGACCCTCGGAAAGAAGTTAGGAAAGTTGAGTGGTCTCGGGTGACAGGATATTTCAATTGTCTATGCAGATAGTTGTTTTTTAAATATTGGGTTTTCTCTGCATGTGGCTTGCCTTGGCATTGATTAATATGACCGGTTGTTTTGATTCTACCTGCACAGGTATGATAGTTCAATTCATGCTTACTTGCCTCATGATCGACAGTGGATTAAGCAAAAAACCTTCCAACATTTGAAGAAATTGGCGCACTGATTAGTCTCTTAACTTTTGGCAATTTAATGTAAAGAAAATCGCGAAGGGCTGAACCTCTGTTATGTGGCTATACCTCGCTGGCTATGTAATATGAAATACTGAATACTGCAAATGCTGGCACGTAATTATAAGTCGACCGCTGCTACTGCTGAAGTTTTATATGCAAACTAAAATGATTGTCGTGGGCATGGTTGCTCTATCTTCAATGTCTGAGGGCTTGCCTTTTTTAAAAAATCTTCATCTTGTAGTTCTAATATTAATCAGTAAGTTGCAGTGTTGAGTAACCTATCCATATATTATAATTCACGATGTCGTATGAATGCTAGTTTCGAGAGTTCGTATTCTTCTGTAGTGGGGGATGGCATGCTTATAAATGTGAGGTAGCAACTGCACCTAGAACCAATATATTCAGTTTATTTTTGTAGAAGAGAATTTCGACTTGAAAGATATGATGATTTTGTTTTTGAGTATTTAACATATTTTTGTTTTAATTGACTAGTCTTACATTAATTTTAGCCTATATGTTTTTTTTTTTTCAAATATATGCACAAAAATCACTGTTTGGTATTAGAGAAGTAAAGTTCGAAAAGAATCAGTTAGGAAAGTGAGAATTAAAAGGAATTGGTTAAAAAAAGTAAGAGTAAGGACTAGTAGAAGTAGAAGTGTGTTTCACAATTTCTTTAAATTCTCTAATTGTGTATCCTGGTAATTAACTAAGTTAATGCTACTACCAACAAGTTGCACCCTGTCAATTTTTCAAAATGACAGTTTTGTCCTTAGTTTTATTTAAAAGGAAGAGCTGTTACGGCCTTCGTGGCGGACTGAGACCATTCTGGCGGCGGGTTTTGGAGGAGGTGGTGGCACATTTTTCTGGCGCCGTGTTGCAGATGAGTTGGTGTTGTTGAGAGACAAGGGAAGTTGGTGTGGTAAGGTTTAGAATTGTTTATAGTTGGGTTTTTCGTGCGGAGGGATGACAGGCTTCTCGAAATCATGTTCCAAAATAAGCTTACGGAATTAATAACGCGGAAGAGATTTTGGAGATATACGAGGTGTTCCACAATCACTATTTCAAAATACAATTTTAGGCTTACAAAAGGTGCTTTAAATAATAGAGATTAGTGTTACGAAAAACACATTTTGAAATATTGTTGTATATTGGTTTTCTATTAAGGAATGAACTTTTCGAAAGTGATTCTAGAAAAGGCTTTCCGGGAGGTTATGTATGAATTCTGGAATTAGTTTTCCGGAAGGTTAGTTTTTAGTTCCATATTAAGGATTTTAGAATTCAAGTTTCTAGAATTCAAGTTTGTTTTACGGAATACAGTTTTCGGAACGACAATGTGTTATGGAATTGGCGTTCTGGAAGTGTTTATTTGGTGCGTTTTTGTGAATTTTGATGTTGTAACTACTTTTTTTTTTAAGCAGAAAGATTATGGATATAGGTTTTTGTATGAGCATTTCGGGTGAGGTGAACTTGTGGAATGAATTAGATAATGGATCTAAGGCTAATGAATGCAGTTCCAAGGTAAAGTTGTTTTTCAGAAAAGTATTTTCATACGGTGAATATGTGATGGGTATTTGAGAAATAAAATATGATGTTGTAATATATTTATGTAGGTATAATGAATGACAAGGAAGGAGAATGTATGTATTGTTAAGTTGTGAGAAAGAAGATAAATTCACAGTTAAATTATCCTTTGATAAATATGTTGTTAAATTAACGTTAGTTTATCATTCAATAATTAAGTAAAATCTGTCAATAAATTAAACTTCAATTTATCTGGTACTAAAATATCGATGAAATAATTTGATAATTATAATATTAATAATATTAATAATAGTAGTAATAATAATAAAAAGAATTAACTCAAAATATCTAAATTGTGTATTGTTTATAAACTTAATTAACTCGATACAAAAAGTTTCAACTAAAAACTAATTATTTAAAACTTTTAAACTAATAATTATTTAATTCCTATCTGGTTGAATGCTTCGCACGAAAAGGCGTCAAAATACAAATATCACTTGTCACACATTAATATTGCCGTGGGGGACCAATTACCTGCAGCTCTTTTTGTCAAGGAGCTTGTTTTATACGCTTGAATTAGTATGTGCCATGAAGATTGGTTCAACTATAATTATTGGGTTTATTTTTTTTCTTTTGGGCCATTTTTCATTTTCGGCTATGCGGCCCATTTTCACGTTGTATAAAACCAAACACCTGTACTACTATTGCATTAAGAAAATAAGAAACAGTTTTTATGTTCCACTGTTCATTGTCTTTTTTTCTACGTGATTGCATGCGAGATTCTGGACACGTTATTTCGAGTCCAAAATTATGGCTTCCGATTCAGTGAAAATTCAAGATGGTATCAGAGCGGGTTAATCCCGCTCTGTCCCTTCCCTTTGTTCATCTCTATAGCTGTGTTATCAATAGTTTTTCCTCCTCTGTTTCACTTTGTTTTTCAAAATTTTCTTGCTTTCTTAAAGATCGTTATGGATCCATTACAGAATCCAGCGAACCCATTCTATTTGCACCCTGGAGAAAATCTAGGGATGATCTTGGTTACCCTTGCTCTTGATGGCTCGAACTATCACATATGGAGTCGTGCAATGAAACGTGCGTTGCTTTCTAAGAACAAGATAAAGTTCATTAATGGTGAGATTCAAGAACATGTGAAAATGGATCCTCTCCATGGTACGTGGGAAAGATGCAACATGATGGTGATATCCTGGATTACCCGATCTCTCAATACACAGATTTCACATAGCACTATATATATCGATAACGCCGAAAATCTTTGGAAAGATTTGAGAGAGAGATTCTCGAAGGGCGACCATTTTCGTATTTCTGACATAATGCAGGAAATCAACTCGATCAAACAAGGGGAGAGAAGCGTTTTTGAGTTCTTGACAGATCTCAAGGTTCTGTGGGAAGAATTGGATTTTTTAAGACCCATACCGTCATGCACCAGTGAAACTAAGTGTCATTGTGAGGTTGCGAAGATCATCATTGGTTACAGGGATTCAGAACGTGTTATGTCATTCTTGACGGGCTTAGGAGACATATATATAAACGTTAAAATGCAAATTCTTCTCATGGATCCTTTGCCAAGCATTAACCGTGTATTCTCTCTTGTGCAACAGCAAGAACGACAACATACTGGAGGAGAACTAGCTGAATCAAAATCTGCTATTATCAACAATGTTGATAGTCAAGAATTAAAATTTCAAGGACAGGGATATCGTGAAGGGCAGTTCAATACGTGGAAACCGCATGGTGGATGGAAATCACAAGGAAGAGCAAGATCAAAGAATTACTGAAAGAAATGTAGCTATTGTCACAAAATGAATCATAGTGCGGATGAATGTTACTCCAAACACGGTTTTCCGCCTTGGATGAAACAGAGATATAAAAGTAATATAAATCAAATTGAGACACAACAAGAAGCTTCAAGAAATATGGAAGAACAGAATAGCCAAAAAGCTGATCAATTCTTGACGAGTGAGCAAGTCCAACAATTATTGAAAATGTTACACAATTTTGAACAATCAAATAGGCGAGTTAATACAATAAGTGAAGAAAAATCTACACAGAATGTGAAAGGTAATACATTTTGGGTACTTGACACGGGAGCAAATGATCACGTTACATGTTTAAGGAATATTTTTATCAGTTTTCGAAAGATTAAACCTCTTAAAATAAATTTACCAAATGGAACTTTTGTTCAATTAAACTATGCACGGACTGTTCGTTTGACTGAGAACCTTACCATTTATGATGTTTATTACGTCCCTGTATTTACCTTAAACATTGTTTCCGTTAAAAAACTTATTACCCATTCATATATTCAATGTGTATTCTCTCATGATGTGTGTCAGATTCAGGATACCCATACATTGAAGATGATTGGGCATGCTAGACTCGTTGAAGGTTTGTATCGTGTTGCTGATGAAGATATGTGCAACGTTAATAATATGACAAGCTTCAGAACGTGTAACATTGATATTTGGCATTTTAGATTAGGCCACCCTTCAAATAAAATCTTGGATAATATCTGTAAAAACTATATTGGTATCAAATATGATCTGAACAATATATGTGAGTACTGTCATTATGGAAAACAACATAGATTGAGTTTTCAAACCAGTGAAACTGTTACTTCTGATATTTTTGATCTAATACATGTTGATATATGGGGATCGTTTAACATTAGTTTTGTGCATGGACATAGATACTTCCTTACACTTGTTGATGGCCATTCTAGACATACTTGGGTAATTTTGATGAAGAACAAAAGCAAAACTAGAAGTCTCCTTAATAATTTTGTTATTTATGCACGAACCCAGTTTAACAGAAACATTAAAATCATAAGATCTGATAATGGTTCTGAATTCAACTGCAAAGAGTTCTATGATAACCTTGGGATTATACATCAGACCTCTTGTGTAGAAACTCCCCAACAGAATTCAGTAGTTGAGAGAAAGCATCAACACATACTTAATGTTGCAAGGAGTATAATGTTTCACTCAAATTTACCTAAACCATTCTGGATGCTATATCACATGCTGTATTTATTATAAACCGCATTCCTTCTGCTGCCATAAGTTTCAAGATTCCATATAAAGTTCTATATAAACAGAAACCTGATTTTTCTGCTTTCAAGGTATTTGGTTGCCTGTGTTTTGTGTCTACAATATCGAACAATAGAAGTAAGTTTGACACTAGAAGCAGAAAATGCATTTTCTTAGGATTCAAAAATGGGGTGAAGGGATACGTTGTGTTAGACACAAAATCTAGGGAAATTTTTATTTCCAGGGACGTTGTTTTCATGAAGAAACCTTTATTCAGCTAGAAGACCAAAATGGACGTATTGACTTTGAAGAAGATCAATCTGACTTGTTATACGAGAGTGGTGGTGAGCATATTAACGTGCAACAAGAAGATACTCATACACAGATGAAAGAAAATACACCTGAAGATCATGATGTGAGAAGATCATGTAGATTGAGAAAGGCACCAGATTATCTGAAGGACTATCATCACCAAATTCATAACTCCATAATCAGCTACAACAACACATAGGTTAGGTACCTCATAAGTTCGGTTCTTCCATATAACTCTCTGAACAAAAATCAATTATGTTTAATAGCTTCTGTGTCATCACATGTTGAACCAAAATTATACGAGGAAGCTGTCAAAAAGGAAGAATGGAGGAATGCCATGAAGAATGAAATAAAAGCTCTTAACATAAATGAGACGTGGAGTATCACTGATCTTCCTCCAGGAAAGAGATCCATAGGATGTAAGTGGGTATATAAACTGAAGTTTAATGCAGATGGAAAAATTGAACGTTACAAAGCACGCTTGTTGGCAAAGGGTTACACGCAGGTTGAAGGGATTGATTATCATGAAACTTTTTCACCAGTTGCCAAAATAATGACTATTCGTCTTTTAATTGCTGTTGCTGCTGCGAAGAATTGGCACCTTGATCAACTTGATGTAAATAATACATTTCTACATGGTGATTTAGATGAAGAAGTTTACATGGATCTACCTCAAGGATTATGCACAGAGAAACCGAATCAAGTGTGCTGCCTCAAGAAATCCTTATATGGATTAAAGTAGGCAAGTCGACAATGGTATTCAAAACTTGCTAATTGTTTACATGATGCTGGCTTTACACAATTTTCATCTGATTATTCTCTTTTTACAAGGAAAACGACTTCTAATTTCATGGCACTGCTTGTGTACGTTGACAACATCATTCTCGCTGGAGATGATGCTGAACAGATAAGCAAGGTCAAGGAATTTCTAGATAGAAAATTCAAGATCAAAGATCTCGGGCGTCTGAGTTTTTTTCTAGGATTTGAGGTAACTAGATCAAAACAAGGAATACATATTAACCAAAGAAAATATGCATTAGATATATTGGCAAATAATGGTATGCTTGCTACGAAGCCTTACTCAACTTCTATTACAAAGGACACGAAACTGACCCTTGATCAAAATAAATTTGCCCATGAAGAAGGAGTGTATCATCGTGCTATTGGAAGATTGTTATATTTGACAAACACCAGGCTTGATATAAATTTTGCAGTCCAGTTTCTAACTCAATTCGTTCAATCTCCAAATATACATCATCATCAAGCAGTCAACTGGGTTCTGAGATACATAAAGGGGTCGCCTACTCGAGGCTTGTTTTTCCCGAGCGAATCAAACATGAAACTAAATGCATTCAGTGATTCAGATTGGGCGTCATGCAACTTTACACGCAGATCAACCACTGGGTTCTGTATATACATGGGAGCAACGTTGATATCTTGGAAAACGAAGAAGCAGAGCATCGTTTTCAGATCTTCATCAGAGACAGAGTATCGTGCATTAGCATCAACTGCATGCGAGCTACAATGGATCAAGACTCTTCTTCAAGAGCTCCAAATAAATACAAGTGATCCTGCAAACCTATTCTGTGATAACCAAGCCGCAAGACATATAGCACAAAATCCCATTTTTCATGAACGCACCAAACACATAGAGATTGACTGTCATGTGGTTAGAGAGAGACTACAAAATGGATTGTTTCATCTTCTTTCAATCAAAGGATCCGAGCAACCAACTGATATCTTCACTAAGGCTCTGGAGAAAAATATCTTTGAAGCTACTGTTTCCAAGCTAGGTATGATGGATTATCGTCATATCGCTTGAGGGGAGGCTATAGGGATTTATTTTTCTCTGTTGGGCCATTTTTCATTTTCGGCTACGCGGCCCATTTTCACGTTGTATAAAACCAAACACCTGTACTACTATTGCATTAAGAAAATAAGAAACAATTTTTGCGTTCCACTGTTCATTGTCTTTTTCTCTACGTGATTGCATGCGAGATTCTGGGCACGTTATTTCGAGTCCAAAATTATGGCTTCCGCTTCAATGAAAATTCAAGTATAATAAATAAATAATAAATAATACGTCAATGATAAGTTTATTTTAATAAGTTTATGTTGATAAGATTCACTTGGATATTAAAAAACTGATTTGACAAGAGCAGAAAAAATACCCCTCTTTAACAATTAGCCTCTTTAACAATACGCCTCTTTTAACAACTGTGAACAATACGCCTCTTTTTAACAACTGTGATGTGACAAACCTTCGTTACGTGATAGAGGATAAACTTATATTTTCTATTTTGTGTATAATGAAATCAAATTTGAAGGAAAAATTGAGTGAACTTAGTGCGGTTTGAGGAAAAGGTCAATATTTGGAGTGCCTGAGCCACTGAGCGAGTGTCTGAGCAAAGAAATGAGGAACAATGGAAATAGGTGGATTTCGGAGGAAAACTGTGAGAAAAAAGAAGATCTGACAAGGAAGTTGAGAAGTCAAAATCGTTAAAGGAGAAGAAAGGTGTTAAAGTAAGTATTTGGCCTAAGTTCAAGAGGGGGGGGTGAATTGAACCCTTTTCAAATACTTTTCACAAACTTGCTTTTCAATGTGAGAATACAAATTCTTTAGAGAAACTTAGAATGCAATCTGCAGAGGTTCAAACAATTAACAAATATTAACCCCAATCGCACAGAATCAGTGTACTGCAGACAAATATG
>Ga0209700_105447_pt1 | contig 21449 bp, 12 predicted proteins | sample SiratroredBW_FD_187528 | JGI IMG/M metagenome (GOLD analysis project Ga0209700, IMG submission 187528) | Root nodule microbial communities of legume samples collected from California, USA - Siratro red BW (SPAdes) (version 2) | ecosystem: Host-associated > Plants > Roots > Nodule | place: USA... | reverse complement strand
AAAAAAAATTAAAAACCTTTAACTGTTTTGGATTTTTTTTTTTTAAAAAAAAAAAAAAAAACTAAGTAGTTCTGTTAATTTGAAATATGGATTTTTTATTATTATATTTCAATTCAAAATACATAAATAAAAGAAAAAATTATAATTATAATTTAAAAACTGCAAAAATCAATTTAAATTAAATCATACAAATTAATTTGGTTTCCTTGAGATTTTTTTTAAATTTAACCAAATTAAACTATTTGTTACACTTAGTTTGAATGAATATTGAAGTAAAACCACCATGAACTTTAGAATATTCAAGTAAAACTAACATTAATTCTTACAATAAGGTATTTGTAATCATAAATAGACTTATCATAAAATCCTTAAAAAATAATAATATATCAAATAATGAATGAGATATATCTTTAACTCCAGTATAGGATAATCTTCTAAATTTATAAACTTAACATAGAGAACAAATTTAACAAATGAAAATTGAAAAATTATGTGGAATATGAAAAAGAATGTCATTACTCAAGATTAAAAGGATATTATCAAAAACATGGCCAAATATACAATGTCAAATACAAACATTTTTATAAGAATTGTTATTCTGAAAAATATTATTTGTAATAGTATTAAGAGAAACATAATTAAAATTATTTTGTAAAAATATTTTTTGTGAAAATAATTATAAGAGAAAGTTGAACAACACTAATAACTACTACACAAATAATAGATTGATTAGATAACACAAGAATTTTATAATTGACATATGTAAAATTGAAAATATGATTGACATATATGTAAAATTAGAAACATAATTAATAAAGAATGAGCAAACCCAGTACTAATCAATTATCATCTTTAAATGATATAAATAATATAAAAAAACTAGACCATAAAAAGAATAACTAACATTTAAAGTAAATATAATCACATTAATAATGAACCACTCAAATATTAGAATTTTTAATCTTATAAATAATCAATCATAAATATTTTGGGACCTTTTAGTCAGTGTTTTCTTATTGAAAGTTTTAATTAATTAATTAATTAATTATATACAGGGGGAGAGATATTTTCTTATGCATAGAAATAGTATAGTTATTTGATGTTAAACGGTACAAATATATTATATTATTTAATGCAGTTATAAATTATTTAATTATTATTATTATTTTACAATATTTTTTGAAGCGTTAAATTTTGAACTTCTCAAATGACCTTTAAAGTCATTAAAACTGTCAATATTATCAAATTAAAGGATTTATTTATTTTGTTAACTTCTTAACTCTTACATTGTTATTTTATAAAGTGGTATTTAATGCAATAAATGTCTAGTTTATATATTAACTCTGTTCTAATTTCAAATGTATAAGAAACTTTAACAGCACCCATGTGAGACTCATCAATATTTTCATATAGGCACACAGAAAGGATGAAGAAAGGATACTTAATGTAACAGAAAAAAATATTATAAAAAGTGGGATGAGTATTTCCATGTGGACAGTAGAGAACATGCATAATTAATGCAATAAATAAATAAAAAAGTAATATTGTTGAATTTTTATGAATATTCAACTCATACATTTATAATCTACATTAATTATTAATATTAAATGAAATATTAAAAGAAGTGTATGCTCATTAATATTTAGTGTTTCAAAATAAAATTCTCAAATTGAAAATTGAAAATCAGATCAAAGTTATATATGAACTCATTCTCTACCAACTGGATCCAGGTTAGTTGCCATGCACATTTATGCATACACCACAAAAAAAAAAAAAAAATAGAAAATGATCTTACTTTTTAGAAATCTTTTGAAGAATCTATTTAGGTGCATGCAAGACATTTGTGGATTCACCAACCCTTAAAAGATCCTTCTAAAATCTAACTGCCAAAATGTGGACCTCAAAAACAATTGTTTCTCTCTATTTAAGGTATTTTCTTAAGATGCCATTGACCCTTTGGATTCTTATGGTTAAAATTGGCAAAAAAATCCACTTTTTCTTTGGGAAAACCGTTCATTTTGTAACCCATCATTTCCAAACAAAAGCCATGAACAAAGGGACAACCTTCCTCACTCCTTATTTAATATTCCTTTGCTTTGCAAAATAAATTTTATTGATCTCTATCCTTTCATTGAGTACTTGGTTCAAGTTCTTGTCTTGGACAATGATCCTTATATAAAAGGCAACATGTGAGGGCAATGTGAACCAAAACCAAAACTTGTCCAACACCAAAGAGAAAGAAAGATGGAGAGTTCAATGAGACTTGAATACTTGATGACTGTCTTTGCTGTCTCCGGAGGCATGGTCCTTTTGTTTCACCAAGTCAACAAGCATTTGTGCAACAAATTCTTGAAGAAATTTGAGTGTGAAATTCGAGGTATACATGCATTTGTGTTGCACCACATGACCCTTTCTTTTCTTTTTCATTCAATTCAATTCCTTTTGCTTAAATTTTCTTGAATTCTTGGAGAGATCTTGAAAGATGTGATTTTTATTTTTTAATTTTTGTTACAAGGGTCAACAAAACATGTAGCAAAGAAGAAGGTGCGGTTTGCAAAGAACATGGTGGAACTAATTCCTATGGAGAGTTCTGAGAGTGATAGCACAAGCTTGGCAGAGGAACAAGAAGTGGTTGCGAATGTTATGGATTTGGATGATGCTGCAGATTGGAAGCATGAAGAGAAATTGAAGGATGTCATGCCTCCTAACAGGCTAGTTCTATATAGGGGGATTATGAATAATAGGAGGGAGAGGTTTGATTTTCATTAGCAAGTTATGGATCCACAAAAAATCTTCATGTGGGGATCTAGATCTATTAACAATTGATTGTGGCGATCTTGATTCAATTTAGCAAATTACCTTCTTTTTCTCTTTTTACTCAAATTGGATTAGGGTTGGTGGGATGGATTTCTAGAAGGAAATTGCAATTAAGCCAATAATTGTGTGTAATGTGAATAAACTAGCAAATTTGGTTTGGAATATTAATTGATCTCCAAAATGAAGATCTTTATGACAAAATTTTCCACATTAAACCTTGTGAATTCAAGTAAAAGGGAGATACTTGTGGCTGTTGCATCTATGATATGTAATAATTGACAAAGAATTATGTATACATGGGTTCTTGGTAGAGCAAAATGGTTGGATCCTATTTTTGGGTCTATCAGTGTCAAGTTTTATGTCTCAGAATGTGAAATTTGCTTTAGTTGGACCTATTTAAGTATGTCAGAAAGAAACCTCTTTAGGACAATGAAGTTCTCAATCTTTTTCTTTAATAGTAATCTGAATTGCATGTGCTGCTTCAAAAGTTAACTGTATATTTTGTAAAGGTATTGCAAAACAACATTATAATTGTGTGAGATATAATAATTGATTAACTAATTATGGAGGTTGTGTGAGATTCTTCTAATTGTAAAAGTACTAATTCATATAAGAGATAAGAGATAAAAAGTTTGAACTCCATCAGCACATGCTATGAAAAAGATAGCAGAATGTAATATTGTATAATGAAAAGGGTGGCAGAAATATGAAAATTTTCACCATGAACAGAGCTGATAATAGTGTATGACTCTGAAGCCAGTCATTGTTTTATATATCTTCATTGAATTATGTGAAAATTCTTAATTTATGTATATCCTTTTTGCCTTATAATAGGTTGTTTCTATGCCTGCTTGAATTGTTCTACAACAATCCACAGTATAATTTTCTCCCTACATTAGAATTGCTTACTATCTTCCAATCATTTCCTTCTTCATTATAATAAAGACAAAAGTTACTTTGCACTGTTATTTTCCATGGTTGAAAATACAACGAGAAACCAGAGAGGTCTGAGTTTTATTTACAGGAAAGATACATGGGAAAATATTTGCAGATTTCATATAAAGACACATGAGTATATAAAAGTTGACACTACTTTCAAGATAGTTATTTAACTTTTTTATTTCTATTTAATCTAAAATTAATTTAGATAAATTCAAATATTATTTATTAAAAAATATTAAGAAACAAAAATGAAAAAATCTTACAATAGTAAAACATAAACTAAACTTATACAAATAATTAATATATCTTTAATTTAAAACCTAAAAGTTTAATATTTTTATTTTGATTTAGAAAAAATTTAACTGATACTTAAATTATTTTTTTATAAAAGTAAATATATATATATATATATATATATATATATATATATATATATATATATATATATATATATATATATATATATATAAAAGGGAGCGTTGCAGTTTCCTATTTCATTAGTCATACTTCAAACTTTAGGTTCTTCTCCAATTTAAGAACATGGGATGACATTATAATTATAACTTTACTTCTTAATATTCACCATTTTGTTGCATTACATATTTTATCTGAATTTAAAATCATCCCCTGTAATCAATTTTTCAGTTTATTAATATTTTAAAATGTTTAACAATAACTTCATATTCGATAATTCTTATTCGGACTTGTTATTGGTGCATAAATATGATATGATAACCATCCTATCATATTATTGTTTGTCGAATTAGTGTTAATACTCTGTTTCAAGAATTTATAAAAAAATATTTTCCATTATATCTATGTGAGTGCAATTATATATATAAGTTCACAGATTTTGTAGAAAAAGTACACAATATTAAAATTAAATTCTATTTAAAATGTGAACTATACCAACAATATAAATATATACTGTATTTTAAAAGAGGAGACTCAATTATATACATAGCACTGTATATGCATAAACTTTAGACACATATATATATTATTCATCTTGAGTAGAGAATTTGTTTTTATTCTACAGACACTGGATTCCCTTAAAATAAGATTCTATATAATTATGGAAAAGTAAAACTGTATCATATATTATCAAAATTAGCTGAAAGCACATGACTGATGAGATAATATAATTAATAATAATGTTAATACTAAAATAATTATATAAATCGTGTTTTCAGAACTAATACAAATATTAATTATAATATCCTTATTAATTTAGACCTATTTATACATATATTCAATATAAATTTATAAATAAGTTAGTTTGAAAGAAATAAATACTATATTTTTAAATAATATTTATCATTCTCAATTATAAAATTCACTGACTTAAAGAACTTTTTTTAAATACAACCCTCCTTATCTGAACCTTATAAAAAAAGAAATTTAATACGAATTTGAAATTAGAAGGAAGCCCCTCTCACCCCTTACATGAACAAAAACTTTATTCACATTTAATTTATTTTAAATCTGCAACAACCAAATCACGTTTTTACTTTACGTATTATAAATCCTATAGTTTAGTTTTTGAAAAGTTGAATTTGAATGGAATTCGAATTTGGACCCTTTTTCCGTTTTCCATCCACGGAATATATTTTATATCATATGATGCGGACATTTGATGTATAATATCTCTAATTTTATTTTGGCCATCTCTGACTCCTTATATATATATATATATATATATATATATATATATATATATATATATATATATATATATTATATTATATTATGATATCTTATTTTCATGTATGAGATTCCAATGAGATTTAAAAAATAATAATTTCATTTTAATTCTTTAACTAATGTAATGTTAATTATGAATTGTAATATTAAGTGAATTAACGTATTTAAAAGGTTACAAAATTTGAACGTCGTCTTATTATCATATTTTATTAAAAACAGCTATTAAACTTTCCATTTTAAATTTTAAAATTAATTTTATTCATAAAATATTTTGAAAAAGGAAATAATATTTCCAAAGATAAATATTGATAATTTTCTTTCTTTTGATATTTGAAACAGTTATTGGATGAAGCAAAAAACTTATAAAATTCAAAATAATATAAAGTAAATATCTTCAAAACAAAAAATGATAGCAGTTTTGTAAAAATTGTTAAACTGTTGAAATTTTAATAATGATCATTTTCTACAGATTACATTTTTCTTATAATATTAATAATATTATTAATAGTGACAATAATAGCATCACAAATTGTTTTTAACTTTTTTCATAAAGAATTAATTCAAAGTGCATTTTTAACTTTATGTTAACACCATCCTACTACTAATAATAATACACCATACTACTACTAATAATAATAATTATAATAATTATTATTATTATTATTATTTTAGTCATATAAATGTTTAAAGATGGTCTATTACAGGTATATTCAATTGATGAACTAACTTGTGTTAATAAATTTAATTCAACCTTGATAGTTAAATTGATATTCTGGTTCGAGTAAATTCTTGGATCATATATGTTATTGAATTAATGTTGATGTTAGAAACTATTTAAATTGACATAAATTAATATAAATGTAGCATTGCATATGTGGTAATAACAAGTGTAATAGCATGTTGCTGCTTTCTTGTTTCACTGTCTCACGTATTCAAAGCCGGAAGCAGTAGAGTGGAAAAGCAAACATTGTATCTAATAGTTTACAACATTTTACTAGATAGACCTAATACCTTGTATGGATATTATTATAATTTATACCAATTAATGATAGTAGAAAAAAGGAAAGTACCTTATATAAATTCGTTCTCTGCCCTGAATTATAGGATCGCGTAATCCTATATTGTTTCTTGAACTTAATTATATTTTTTTTCAAAAAAGAAAATATATATATATATATATATATATATATATATATATATATATATATATATATATATATATATATACTAATTGGTGTAAGGAGTAACAACTAGCATACATATAAAATAATAAAAACTTAATTAGGTCCATTGTAGGTAAAGCGCGATCAAATTTATTTAAGTTAGTCCAAGCTTATGCTGAGTTGAGTCCTCAAGTTGAGTCAATACAAGTCTACATCAAATCAAGTGAAGGAAAGTCAATAACAGAGTAAGTTAGGTGAAAGTCAAGTTAAGTCTAATTAGGTCCAAGTGAGAGTGAGATTGGCCAAACCAGATCGAGTTGGCCCAATTTGATCAAACCCATATCGAATTGAGTTGATTCAGATCCACATTGAATTATGTCCTGTAAAGTTAAACTTGTGTGAAACTATAATAGTTAGGATCATGTCATGCTATGTTGGATTGATCCCACATCGAGTTGATGGGACTGATCGTTTCAAATCTAGATTAGGTCAAATTCAAAATAAGTCAAGTTGAGTTAATTTCAAATTAAATTCAAACAAGGTCAAAATAAGTTTGACTATGACAGATCAAGTTGAATCAAACTTATGTTACACTAACATAAATTGAGTATGAATTATGTTAAATCAAGTTAGATTAGATAATTTTTTTTTATTTCACATTAAATCAAAACAAATCAAATCAGGTTGAGTTCATGAGAAAAAATTCATAATTATTTTAATTTTCACACTTTTCATCTATCTTTGTATTGTTTTGGGTAATGTACTTACGTTAATATGTTAAGAATTATTTTGTTTTTTATGTGCTCGAGGATTATTTTTGTAATTAGAACAACAATAACTAATATACTATAATATTATATTAACTGTGAATATAAATAACAATTCATTTATTTTAAAATATTTATACTTATAATAAGTTGTTCATTTTACTTGAAATACTTTATATATAAAAATATAAGATAATATTGTAATAAAAACATTTTTTTTATGAATAATATTATTAATGTGGAATATCGAATGAGTTTGTGGTTGCATAAACTCTTTCCCACAATCCGTGATGTCATTAATCACATTTTTTAAGTCACAAAATTCAAATATGAGACCTCACTAAAGAATCAAATCCATTACTAGGAATGGAACCAACTTTTAGTATTAGCGAGACCATTTCTTAGAGAAGAGAAATAAAATATTTATCTAAAAAAGTAAAAAAAACTGTAATTATCCTTACAGTATAATTTAAAAAACAAACAAATAGATAATAATAATAATAATAAAACTAATATTATAATTTTATAAACATTTATGTGTTTGTGAATTAGAAAAAATGGGGGACCAAGACCCTCTAATCATCAAATAGTATCTCTGTCCAGTTGGACCAACAACATGTTGGTAAATATTTATGATATTACAATTTAATAATTATTTTATAATCCAATAATAGATGGACATGACCAAAACATTTAATAGTTTTTTATAAATAAGCTAAATGAGAGTTTTATTTTTCAGTAAATAATTTATTTATACTCAGTTTGAGCTACAAATTAAGGTACCTGAGAATGGAACTGCACTATATCTACCTTGGTTGGATGAAACATATTAAATTCAAAAGTAAATGCAAGAAATAGAGTAGAGTCCAATTCAGCAGCCATAGTTTCTTTTCTTGACACAGTGTTGAGCTGCCATTGCCTACATCATTCTATTTCTAGATCTATTTCCATCAAATTCCACCCTTTCCAAACCCTAAAAAAATCACCCCAATTAACACCTTCTTTATCTTCTTCCCTATATTTAGCTTAATCATCTCCCAAAATTCAATTTCCCATCAAAAAACCAAATTTGGCTTTTCCTATAAAGCTTTCTGAACTCACCCTTTGTCCCCTTGCCCCCATGGCCAAGCACAAGGAAAAAGATAAAACCTCTCTCTCATAGACCCTTTTTCTCCCTTCTTTCTTCACCGTGTGAATTATCATTCCGATTCGCCGAAGAAAGAAGGATAAAAGAGAAAAACAAAACCTCAACAAAAAAAATAAAATTGAATAACTAATAATAACTGATTCCGTTAGGCAGTTAGACAACCGTTATGTCAGTTATGTCCAAAAGTGTTGTTTTCCGACCGGCGGTGTCTCACCGGCGAAAGCCGCTTCTTCGGCAGAGCGAGAGCTTCCCTCGGACGGGGACGCGGCTGGGGGAGGTTGTGGGAGGCACCGCCGCCGTCTGCTGCTGCTTCTCGTTCGGGCTGGCGAACATGGTGTACGTGGCGGTGTACAAGTTACCGGCGAGCCTTTGCCAGAAGATGCTGCGGCGGAAGCGGCAGCGGCGGCTGAAGAGCATGAAGGAGGAGCAGAAGGCGGCTGCTGCTGCTGCGGCGGTGCGGCGGTGCACGTGCGGGTGCTGCGACGACATCATGGGTGCGGGGCGCGTGTACCCGCTGTGCAGCGAGGACGTGGTAGACATGGCGGCGCTGCGGCGGAGCGAGGCGGAGAAGGACCCAGAGGTGGTGGAGTTGGAGAAAAAGATGTGGGAGAGGTTTTATGGGTCTGGATTTTGGAGAAGCCCTTCTCAGATTGATCGAAAAGGAATGAGTGTATCTGCTTCTGCTCCTAATCTTCAGGTTCTTGTGTGAAATGGTTCCTTCTTCAACCTTGTAACATTAATCAACATTTTTCATTAGTTAGTGGGTGTTGTTGGTTTTTGGAATTATCCTCAAGTGTTCATCTTTTTTTTATTATATGAACACAACAAGGTTGCTTCATTTCAATGCAATTCTCAATTTCTCTCTTCTTCTTCTCTTCTATCTGCTTCAAAATTTATGATCGTGAAATCGTTAGGTTTGTCAATCCAAATCTTCAAAAATAACATCATCAAAATGAAATAATAATAATAATAATAATTATCTTTCCTAAAAGTTATGTTTTCATAATTTAATTTATACGTTAAAAGTAACTTATGTAGAAATTAAAATATTCTTCTACAAGTTCAATGAGTCAACTTTAATGAATTAAATTTTGTTAGTCATTGTATGTATTATTGGTGATCAATAATTGTCGGAAATAAAGACTAACAATATCGGAAATATACATAGTTTATATATTTTTTTCCTAATTATTTATTTATACAATTTTGTATCCACCAATGCTAGTAAAATAATTTATGTTAAGAAAAGACTATTTATTTGTTTTCTTTTGTAAGTAATGATTGATAAGTTTATTTCAAGAGGACTTCAATTTATTTTTATTTTGGTTCTCTCTTGTTCAATAAATACTTATAAAGAAATTACCCTGTCATGTATTCTCGGATTTAAGTTTTGCAAATAGAAGAAAATATGGTTGGAAAAGAAAAAAATCTTATTGAAAACATGTGCCTCTCATATGTGCAACAAATCTGTAATTTAAGATATGCAAGGAAAGAAGAGAAGTGACATATAAGATTGGTAATGTGATATAGAAAGATGAGAAAAAAAAAATGTAAAATATGTTGAAAATCTTATTGTACAAAATAATAATATTCTCTTGTCTTATACGGTGGTCCTATATTTATTCTTTGTCTCCTCCCAGTTACTTTTTCCAAAAAAAAAAAAAAAGGAACCACACCTTTTCAATTCATGCAAAAGCTACAAACCTCAGGGTCGTTCTCAGCCACTTCAAGTAATTTACACCAAGTGAAACAAATAAAATACTTGCAAGTGGTAACAATAAATAAAGTTTCATTATATTGAAATACTTTAAATTATAAATATACTATTGGTATAATTTGATGATTTCAAAAATATATATTAAACTTTAAAATAACAAACCAATAAATATATTTTTTCACCCTCTTTATTAACCACGTTATATGAAAAGGAAATGTAATTAATGAACTTAACACGTGGAGTGTTTTTTTGACATTTCTATGAGTTTGAGGTTGACACTTGTTACTGCTAGAGTGTTGATCCCTCTCTGCTAAACTTGTTCATGGAAAAGTGATGATGCTACAGGCATCATCATGGTAACAACTGCCACACTGATCATCCACATGCTTACCAGGAATGTGGTGGCGCATAGTCCTAATGACAACAACCTTGAATTTAGCAATTCATCAGAAAACAGCAAGGATATTGTAGTGTTCAACAACGAGGGCGACAGTAAAACTTCATAAGACAAAGGTAATCATGTCCTCCGTGTAGGAGTTCATCACATGTGTGCATTAAAATTAAACTGCACACCACAAAGGCTCTTTGTCACTTTCAGATTTTAACATCACATGTGATCATATTGAGACATACTCAAAAAGGAACTTACAACAAAATAATTTTATTTTCAAATGAACACTCACTAAAAATTATTATAAAAATGAAAAATTATTTGAATGTTATTACTACAACTCAATAAATTTTCTAACGTATAAAAGATTTTGGTAATTGTTTGTAGGGCGGAAGTTTGTAATTTCATTTCCGTAAAGTTGTATAAGATATTTGTAAATTTTATATTTAGAAAGTTTATATTTTTTTATTAGAAAAATTGTATATTGAGTGATAATAATTTTGTTGAAAGAGACTTGAGCGACCAAATTATATTAAATTTATTCTTACAAATCACAATTTAAACATTTTTAAAGAAAATCTTCGTTACAAGTCTTGATATAATCAAAATCTTTATTAAGTTAGAATCATCAAATACACTTAAAACACCTAAAGTATCCAAAGTATTACACATATGTTATTAAATTATTTTCATTTGGTGATAACAACCGTGTACACTATAATCATGTTAGTCATATGGTGTAGTTATAAGTAAGTTATTTGATATTAAAGTCTTTAATTTGATTGTTTAGGTGATGTAATCTGCTAGGAAAATTGGCTGGAGAAATATCGAAGAGAGAAACAGGACCAAACACATATAAGGAAATGACACCACCTAACACAAATAATAAGAGAATGACACCACCTTCAAGTCAAAACCTTCAGACATTAAGTTTGTGGGTCTTCTTTCTTATATGTTGCTAAACTTTCTCATTTCTACTCAATGTGATACTTAGACTCACACTTGGATACCTAACATAACCTTACCACAAAGAATTTATGATGAGATTTTTGACTAGTTGCAAACAAATCTATTATTATGTGTCACTCAAAATGGGAAAAAGGTGGACCGCGATGATTGATAGGTGGAATGTACTCAATAATACATGTGACATTGGTTCATCATTTTGAGTAGTTCAACTTCAAGTTAAGTTGCTTTAGTGTCCTGAGTATTTTCTAGTTTATTGAAATCTTCAACCTTATCCTTTATGATCAAGAACCATTATGCTTTTCATAACCCATTTGTGGAGAGTTATATTTGTGATTTTAATAGTTTTTCTTATAGCGTCAAAAAACTTTTCTTTCACACTGACCTTGAAGTGTTCCAATATTTTTGAGACAATGATGACATGGAAACATGTAGTTTGGAAGTCTCTTTGACTTAAACATACAATCTTTGAGATTCAGTTGATTTTTTAAATGTCGTACATGAATACAAGGTCACCTTTATTTTATAGAATTTGATTGCTCTTCTTAAGTAGCAGTTGTAATGCAACGAGGCAGACTAACAACCTTTCTTCGAGCTTTAGTCCTCCAACATTAAAGCTTTTAATATGATTTTGGGCTATTGGAGTAATTATTGTAGAACTAGATTTTGTTAAAGTCCTCTACTACTTCAGTGATATCCTTACTAACTTGTGTTCCTTCATAAGTCAAATTCAACACATTAACTTATACTTCCTTAAAAAGATCTTGACACATTCACATATATTTCAAAGTTTGTATGCTCATTTTGATATTGTTAAAATATTAGATAACTACATATAAAAAGATTATCCTTAACCACACACTTTAAGTGTAGCAATAAAAGTTATCAATGTGAAGTCAAACACAACCTGAAAAAACTATAATACAAGGATAATGCTTAGCCATGTAAGTCACAATAGCAAATTTAGGATGTCTAATAACAAAATGTTTTCTTATACAAATGTGTGATGAATGAATCACACACGTTTTAGATGATATTGCATACATAGATATATTTATCCAATTATAAATTCTTAGTTTTATAATGTGTTTGATATAATACTTCAAAATAATATATTTTTAAATCTTTTGCAGTTATGAACTTAAAACTCTAGTGTAAGATGTGTGTATTTTAATAGTCTTTGTTGAAAGGTTTTCTTATGAACTCCAGAACAACTTTTATTGTATTGAGTGTAAATGCTATATGTATTTGATCTAAAAGTTTATTTACTTGTTTGTAACAAGACCTAATCTTGATATTCTATTTATATTTTGTCTCAATATATGCATGGATCTCATTAGGATAATTGGGAAGTGAGTTTTGTAATTATTGAATATTTAAAGAAAGAAATCAGACTTTTCATTGGTAGTGTCTAATGTTTTGAAGGATAGTGTGATTCAAATTGAGATAATACTATCACAACATTCTTTTGACAATATAGTTTATTTTGTTTATTCTTTCATGTCATTAAAAATGAAGAAATAATAAAAAAAAACATCTAGATCATTTTCAAGAGTCGGAGTATGATTGACTGATGGATGTATAAGTTAAACTTGTATTCTAATAACATTTAATGTTGTAAATTACATAATAACGCAAACTAAAACAAACTAAAACAAAATTCAAGTTTGTACTCTTATATGGTATATCTTTACAATACAACCTGATGGGTATTATGATATTATTGTCACTGAAGTAGGAATTTATGAGAAATATCTTTTTAGAATTTTTTTCTTATTTTAGTTTTTGAATTTAATGTAAATATATGATTAGGAGTGCAAGGATTTAGTGACTAAATTAAGAGTTTATGGTGCTTATCTTTGGAAATATCTTGTCTTAATTTAGTCGTTCTAGTTCCTAAAAATATAACTGAAACAAGTTGTGAATGAGAAGGACAATCATTTAATTTATAGTTACATAATTGAAATATAATGAGAATTTAAAATGACATGCATGATTGGTACATAGGAGTTAGAGGGAACACGTATTTAATTGGTGCATGTGTATGCAGCATATCTAGTGGCAAAAGACATACTCATGCACACCACTGCAGTGGTCCAAAACATTAACAGTAGTCACCACTAGCAGTGGTTCAGTGAGTTTGAAATTGAACACAAGAGTAGGGTTGTGTCAGTGCCTCATCTCAGAAATTATTTCACAGTCTAAGCTATAAGACATTTGGGATGATGGTGATGGTCACACCAGGGCCAACACTTCACTTTCCCTCTCTGCATTTTCTATCTTGTACTAGCAAAACAATTCATCTTCTCCAACTTCAAAACCTTTTTCATAAAATAACTCAAAATCAAACACAAAAAGTTAGATCCACTTTATAAAACAATGAAGAGAGACCTTATATCCACCGTTTACGATCATAAAAAATTTGCCCTAAGTTTTTACTACACGTTTTTTAAATATGATTATTTTGGTTAACAATTTTTAACAAAAAAAATTGACCTTACATTTGGTGATATAACATGACACTAAGGATCAAGATGGTATAAAATCAGAAACTGTCGTGTCAAATCCCTTACCTAAATGAAACCAAAACCCTAAACATATAAAAAAGCCAAAACATCTCGTGTTTAGCAATTTTACTCAACCAAGAATGAACGACGTTTCTGCATTCTTTTTCAAGAAATTACTGTGATTAATATTTTTGTTAAGAAATTAGTTTTCAATATTATACTTGATAATTTCTATTTTTAATTAAATTCATCGATTAAGTGATAATTTTTAACTTTTAATGATAATTTAATATGTATTTTAATGATTTTTTTAATTCCTGTATTTTTATTATGCATTGTAAAAATGTAATTAATATTTTAAAATGTAAAATAATAAATAATATAATTTTTAATATATAAATTAAAATTATTGATATATTTAATAAAAAATATTATATTTTTTAAACTATAATAGTGTTATTTTAAAAAATAATGATTAGATATTTAATTTTGATAAAATATAAATATATTTGACAAAACTAGTTCATAAGTTTCAAGATGATAAACTCATTCATAGAGCTCGTAATTTATAAGTTTCAAGCTCATCAACTTACTTATTATATCAAAAGTGTCTCATAAATTAGTTCATAAATATAAAATGACATAAAAATATATAATTAATATATAAGTCTAATTTGTTATAGTGATGATATATGAAATAAATTATGAAATAATTTGATTAAAATAGAAATTTAATTTATAGATATAAATTTTTAAAATTACATGACTTAACCATTTTTTTTATACTATTTTTTTAAATATGTAATTATTATAACGTGATTCTTTAGTAATTCGATAAAAAAAATTTATTTTATTTTATTTTGTGATTATATGAGTACGTGAATTGAATCATATATTAATAAATATATTTTAAAATATTAAAAAATATGTATGTATATTTATATTTAGATTATTACATAATTTTTATACTATAGAATTCTTATTATATAAAAAAAATATATGAATGTAACTCAATTTATAATATTATTTTTAATATAAATTTTCAAAAAAAGTAACTCAACAAATATTAAAATTAGTACAATGTATCTGTAAAATTGAAAGAGAAGGTAAAACTAAGAAAAATGAAAGATGTGTTAAAAGATTAGAGATAATAATGAAAGAAAATTAAATAAGATAGAAGTTACAAGTTAAAAGTTAACTGAAGTAAAAATAATTTTTGTCAAATATTAATTCCAAATTTAGAAAATTTAATTCAATAAAATTTTAATTGCAAATATAATCTTCTAATTTTTCAAAATTAACTTATTTATATCCAGTATTGATATATAATCTTATTACTTATAATAAATAATATATATAAGTGATAATAACGTCAATTATTCATATATTAATAATAAATTTTGTGACTAACTTTAATACATATCACTGTGGCAAATATGTTAACATTTTCCATTAACAACTCACTAAAGCTAGAATAAAATTATTTAATTATAGAAAATTAAATAAAGAAATTTACAATTAAAGTTTTGCAGAGATTAAAATTTTACATTATCAAAAGTAGATTTAAGTCTATTCCAAATATACTATTTGTCAACCACTTGTAAGAAAAAATTGGCTGTATTAAGGATGTGTTTGAATAACCACTTAATTAATTTTGACCTTTAAAACCCGATTCACACATAATAAAAAAAAGTTGGAAACAACTGTTTATTTATAAAATAATTGTATTTAATCCCAAAACTGTGTTAACCTCCTAATCAGACAGAAGTTGAAGTGACAGAAAAACCATAAAAACAAGAAAATAAAAATGGCAGCATCGGACATTATTGTAAGGCGGAGAAAGCCTGCAAAGTGAGCCTTTCATTCATACGCTGTGGGGTCTTTTTTCCAATACACGCACAATTGTTTTGGTAGACAAACCCACCAAACACCCAACAAGGTAAAGTGTAACTGTCATCCCTTTCTTTCCCTTCCTTTTTTCTTCATCACTTAATCCCAATCTCTTGCATTCTCTCTTTTCTGATTTCAGGGTTTCATCCTCTCTTCTCTGGGCTTCTTCCCTCCGTTTCTTGAGCCCTTTTTCTTTTCTGGGCCTTTGCCTGTTCTCAATGGAGGTAATTGATCGAATCTTGCCATGCTTTCATCAAATTTCGTGTCTTTTCTTCTCTTTCGTGATTCCTGGTGCTATATCTGATGCAAAGATTGGTGCTTTTTATCTGGGGTTGGTTGGAGTTGCCCCCTTTTAGTGATCCTTTTCTTTGTCGTGTTGTTGCAAAATGTTTTTATTCCTCTTTCTTTTGTTGGGATCTTACTGATGATTCTTTTACTTTTTCTTTTTATAATTATGGAAGTTTATAAAATGTGGTGAACATGATCAAACATGTCCCGGAAGGATAGGTATTAGATAGTTGGAAGAGGGAAAAAAGATGATTGTTTGAAGTTATTTGCTCAATCTGTGGATGCCTTTTTCACGATGAATTCATAAAGCTTATTAGGGTGCATAGTGCTGATGAAAACTGCATTTATTTTCTTGGTTGATTATAAAGGTAAAGGTTTTACATTGTGGTCGCGGTTTCATCGTGTTTCTTTGACATAAAGGGAAATTGCGGACAAATTTAGCGGCAATTGCAGTTCTGGAAAACCCACACACACCTAGATGTATTGGCCAAAAATGCTGTCACCAACCATTTTCTAAAACCTTCTGCAAAAGAAATTGCAACAACGACAACAATTTAAAACCTTGTTGATAATGTGTGTTGATGTTGTTCTTGTTGTTTTTCTTTTAGTTTAAAAAGTATGTGCAACTGAATTCTTTGGTAACTTTCTACAATAAGGTTTTGATAATCTGTGCTGAGGGTTGTGGTAACAACAATTCAGAGCGAGGGATTGTTCATTTGTCTCAAACTAGTTGAGATTTTGGTAAAGCGGAATTAGGCTAGTATTATCACTGCATCATTTTCTTTTCTGCCTTCACTTGGTTTTATAGGCAATTGAGGAATAACCTGGATTTTTCTTGACTCTGAGAACATAAAGGTTCCGGAAATGGGAGGCAAGACCGAAAGTCACATGACATCGGCAGCAGCCTTTGTGGAAGGGGGGATTCAAGAAGCATGTGATGATTCTTGCAGCATATGCCTTGAGGACTTTTGCAAAAGTGATCCTGCAACTGTAATATGCAGCTTTTGTGCTTTCTTCCATTATTTTCACAAGTAGAAGTATAAGCAAGGATGGCTTCATTTGAAAAGCATTTGTTTACTCCGTTTCTTTGTCTTTCTTTTCAGGCCACTAATTGCAAGCACGAGTTCCATCTGCAGTGCATTCTTGAATGGTACATTTTAATATTTTTCATGAGCTTTCATAAAACTTATCTGTCATTTGGTTCCGGAATATTAAAATTGCTTCTAGTTTTAAGTATTAACAAGTTCTTACTATCATGAAAAGTTAGAACTAGAAGTCATTTGTATAAATTGTTTAGTGTTGAAAATATTCTTGCAATGGGTTGGAAGTTTCTGATCTCAAAATATAATTTTGGAACATTTGAGTTTAAAATGGAACATTATACCACCGTAGTAGTTACTGGCTGTTGTTTGCATGCAGGTGTCAGAGAAGCTCTCAATGTCCTATGTGTTGGCAGGCTATCAGCTTGAAGGATGCTACCAGGTAGTCCAGAAATTTTTTTCCTGTGACCTACTTTATAATTAGTTTCATGATTATATTCTTAAACTCGTATGAAATTCATGACAGCCAAGAACTTCTCGAGGCAGTAGCGCTGGAGAGGAGCTTGAGGGATACCCCATCGCGAAATGCTGCGATTTTTCATCGTTCGGAAGTTGGTGATTTTGAATTCCAGCATGTCAGTTGTCCATTTAATGTTTTTGTCCTACATCTTAACTGTTAGCACATCTTATTTCCACCATCTATACATGCTAGCAACTTTCTTTCTTGTGCAGTTACCCATGGGACATGAGTCTGATATCGAAGAGCGGATCATACGACATTTAGCGGCTGCAGCATCGATGCGGAGAGCACACCATCTCGGCCAGAGGGAAAGTCAGCGAACCAGGTCATCTGCTCATGGCCATCCACACTACTTTGTGTACTCAACTCAGCATAGTGCACCTTCATCAGCTGCTGGAGGGGGAAGTGAACCAGCTGTAATTCCTGCAGGGAATCCATCTGCTCCTCTTGTATTTGGTGGAACCGAGCAATCATCACCAGAGCAGATGCCCCTATTTCAAACTCGGAATTCTTCTTTAACTTCTGGCTCTACAGTCACAACAACAAATCTTCAAGGAGTTCACTCTAATGATAGGTTGTTAGACTTCAATATTTATTTTCTTGTTGATTATTATCAGTGTATGATCATGTGAAGTTATACATTGTATATTTACGTGTTTGTAGAAGCTTTGCCTCTCAATCCTTGCCTGCAAGCCATGATGAACCACAGCCATCAGAACAATCATTCTCAGATTCTCTCCTTTCCAGATTTAATGCGGTATCCATGAGGTACAATTTCCTAGAAACCATGTGTCTGCAAATTCTGTATGTTGTTAAGTTGACTCAGTGAATTTTCTTGTGACAGATACAAAGAATCAATTTCAAAGGGCACAAGGGGATGGAAGGAGAGGCTGTTCTCTCCTAATTCTTCTGTGTCAGAACTTGGTTCAGAAGTTAGGAGAGAATTGAATGCCAAAATTGCTAGTGTGTCCCGATTGATGGAGCGCCTTGAAACAGCAAGAGAAAATAATAGCGCTGCAGGCACTTCTCTATCAAATCATTCCATCGCAGAGACAAGCAACCAAAACAATGTTGAAGTTCATGGAGAGAACTCTTTCCGTGGCAGTAATACTCCTGCTACATTTTCTGCTAGACCAGATGCAAAGTGAGCTCTAGTTTACTTCTGTGCATGCATCTTTGCTCGGCATATCATGTTTGAAGGTGAGCCTTGATCTTAGTTCAGACTTTTTTGCCTCAGAACAGAATCAATGGAGATTTCATCCACTTGTGAACTTAATAATTTGTACGAACTATCAGTGTCATATATCTTACACTAGCAACCAATTAAAATCATCATTACTATAACTTACAAGATAGTTTTTCTAAAATTCAACTAGTCATTATGGTGGTTTATTGTTGAAAGACAGTACTTTTTAAACTAGTGGTTGTGTTTGATTATAACGCATAAGCAATGTTTAGTGTGTGTATCAGATATAATTTCTGAAGTGTGAGTGTTTTTGTATTTTTTTCAGGCTAACTATTTGCTCAGATATGACATGGTGAGGAATATAATGCTGATGGAAGTTATTGGCTTTGAGTAAGAAAGTAGGATGTGAGGCAGCTGTGCCTAAAGCTAAAGCTTTTGCTTTAATTAATGTATATATTATATGCCGGGAACTGTAGGGAGTAAGTGTTTAAGGTATAAACCAAGGGAGAAAGTGTTATGAAATTTCTGTAATCTTTTAGGTATGTTACCATGTATGTTCATAATATGAAAGTGTTACTTTTTGGAGTCAAAAAGCAACAACTTGAATTCTTGGTGTTTCTGCTACTTCAAGCTAAAGAAATTTGTTTTGGTATTCACGTTAGGGAAAACGTGAAGCTAATTGAAAGTAAAATCTTTTACAAGTGGCGTTTGTTCGAGCATTGTTTATAAACGTTAGTAAGATTTCTTTTTTTTCTGATGTCAGTTAAATTATTTTAGAACAATATTTTATTGATATAAGTCAGAAAAGTTTAATTGATATAGGTTAAGAAGTATTTTTTGGTCAATGTTAACTAGAGTTTTATAAGTCAATATTAAAAAAAAAATATGTTAGTGAGATTTGTTTTAGTTTACATTTGTCTCGATTATTTCTTTTGATTGGTAGATGTGGAGATTATTTTTTAATGTCATTATTATTGTTGTTCTTTCCCCTCAAGTTACTTAGGATTTTGTTAATGTTGATTAAAGAACTTTTTTTATTAATATTATTTCGGTCAATGTTAATATAGGGAAATTTTTAGTTGACTTTGTTAAAATTGATTGAAAAGTAACCTTAATCAATTCCATAAAAATTATTTTTAACCAATATCTAGCAAGACACTTTGTTTAACATATCTTAACAATCCTTAATTAAAAATACCGTTAACCAATGTGGATTGAAAAGATCATTCTCATATTTTAGTAACAAAATAGGATGTGTATGTCATGCATTACTTTTACGAGCGCCTAAATTCTTTTTTCGGAATCATCTAAAAATAACCTTATTTTATAGTGGATGTTGACATTGATAAAATATAACTATTTGATATTAAAATAAATTATTACTTTGTTATTATATAATATTTTATTATATAAAATAATATAAAATGAATATAATTTACGAAGAGTGGTGTTAAAATATATATTTTTATTTTATCTTTATCTATTATGTACATTCTTGTAGTTATAAATACACCTATTCACATCTTAGTACCATGAATAATATAAGGGAGTAAAGAAAAGATGAAAAGAATCCAGTGTATTATAACCTAAATAATAATGTTAATCAATGGTTTAAAACTAAGGATCACTATAGGTCCTCTCACGTGATTCACCTATTCATATTTAAATATTTTTATCTTTTTTATAAAATTATTATTGTTTTAGTTATAGTCAGTAATTGTATTTTATTTTCATACTTTTAGACATTTTTAGAATAAATTAGGAATTTAAAGTTGAGTTTGAGTTTATTGAATAAAAATACAAATTCAAATAGTGAAGTAATATATAAGAAAAAGGGAACAACAAACTCTTTATCTTAATACTTTAGACAAAAAGTAATTTTAAATATTTATATAAATTTGACTCATATTTTATTATTATTAATTTTTTTTTAAATATTTTACTTCTCTTGTTATCTCTTTCTTTTTATAGAAAGATAAAGATATTTACGTTATACTTTTCTCCATAAAAAATATGTTCTAATAAATTTTTAATTAAGATTTTATTACAATTTATAAAAAAATTACTAGGATTTACATTTAAAATTTATAATTTATGTTAAGTCTTGATTTCTTTTATATTAAACCCAATTCAAACCATTTATAAATTAATTTATTTATTTTTATAAAAAATAAAGATTAAAAATGACATATATTACACATTATTTTTCTTCCTTTTCTAGAGTTTTTTTCCATCCAAACATTTTTTGTGTTTTCTCATCTAAAGTGTTTCTTCTTCTTTTAATTATAAGTTTTTAGTTCAATTTGTCTAAATTTATTATTTAATATATATATATATATATATATATATATATATATATATATATATATATATATATAATATATATATATAATATTTATATAAA
>Ga0209700_105446_pt1 | contig 21452 bp, 15 predicted proteins | sample SiratroredBW_FD_187528 | JGI IMG/M metagenome (GOLD analysis project Ga0209700, IMG submission 187528) | Root nodule microbial communities of legume samples collected from California, USA - Siratro red BW (SPAdes) (version 2) | ecosystem: Host-associated > Plants > Roots > Nodule | place: USA... | reverse complement strand
TTTCATATAATAAAAACTTTATTGCATAGAAATTATATAACAAATCTAAATATAAATATTCATACATTCATCATATATTTTAAAATATATTTCTCCACATAAAGTTTAATAAAAATATCTTCGTACATATGAACCTCCTTCGACTCTTCACTAATTGGTAATTTTCATCTATGTGAATCCAATGTACCAGTGGAGTCAGGATACCTCCTTATATTGAATCCCCAAACAATGCACATCCTAATAATCTCAACATGAGTATCTCCTTTCCTAAAGATACTATGTCTCAATCACATACCACATAATTCACAAACATTGATACTACATCATACCATACATAAACATTCATTCAATTTAATTCAAATTCATCCAATTCATATTTAATAAAATAAATAATTACAATATTCATTAGAAACATTTAAATTAGTTTCCCTTACCTCTATAGAGTAGAGATACTCAAAGGAGTTACAAAGCCTAAAATCACGGGCAACCTAACTATGTTCAAGAATCTGATTAGCCACTCTTGCTCTACTCAACGCTAGGAATTTAGGGGTGACCTCTAATCGTCAGTTTGATAAGGAAGGAATGTGAAGTTTTAGAGAGAAGGCAAAGAAAAGGAGAATAACAACTTTTTGGAGAGAGAAATAAAACATAATATATCCTTAGAGATTCTTGGTGGTTGTTATAAAAAATAAAAACTAAATAACTAATTTTTGTATTTATTTAAATTTTTTGTTAAAAGAAATATTCAGGTGTTATCTTATTTATCTCTAAAACTAAATTTTAGGTTAGTTTTTATTCTGAAATTATTTTCTAGTGTATTACAAATACTTTGTCTATATGCATGTTATTCTTTTCAAAACTACTTTACCTTTCATGAAAAGGATAATGTTAGACTTGAAGACTTGAAGATGCTCAAGCCCCAAGAGATGGTGTTTTGGTGATGAAGAATGAAGTTGAAGTTGTTGTAGATGTGTTTAAAAGGTGTTGGCTTTTTGTGTATTTGTTATCCAAGTTTCTCACACAAAGATGTTCATAAGATTAACACAACAAATTTAAAACGAGATAAAATGTTTTTAAAAAGGGAAAAATTGCTTTGAAGGACTTTTAGAACAAATAATCAGTTACATTTTTTGTTTAATAAATTAAATTGTTCTTGATGAAGTCATAAGATGATTGATTATCTCATTAATAGGTGATTAAACCATAGATATAATTTTAGTGTTTTCAGTGTTTGCAGTATAAAATTGATTACAATATTTCACAATGGATTAAAGGAGTTCCAGAATTAAATAAAGATCTAATTTAATTGATTAACACACATGCTAATTGATTAAAGTCAAAATTGTTCTCAATTAGTTTACAAAGAATAATCAATTATAATGCTCAACATAATTAATTGAATGCGTCAGATGTTGTTTTCAATTAATAATTTTCAAATCTATAAATAGAGAACTTTACTTTATGTTTCATACATGAATTAGCAAGTATTCAAAGCAATCTCTTTTGAGAATTCTAAGCGTTCCGTTATACTTATTTTACAAGATTTCAAACAAGGCAATGTAATTGTGTTAATCTTATGACTACTTTTATTGTGTAATTGTTAACATATTTCTTTGTTTTCTTATGTGTTGTAACTGGATTGTTCCAATGTTATTGTTGTAATTAGTAATCAAGAGTTGATAAGTTAAATATCATCTTAGGTTGTAAGAGTTGATAAGGGCTAATATCTTCTTAATATCAAGGGTTGGTGTATATCCTCTTCAATTTGTTCATGAGTTGATTCTATAACTTTGTGAAAGTTAGTAAAACAAACAATTCTAAGGTTGAATTGTTAAGACTAGATGTAGGATTTTAAAGATCTTAACTAATGTAAATAATGTTGTTCAACTCCTCTTTTCTTATATAGTTCTGTATTATGCTATAAACCTTTTCTTTCATCAATTTTGGTTCCACCTATAATTGCATTTTGTTTTCAAGTCTAAAAATAATTTCAAGAAAGTAAGTTTCTAAAAAACAATAAATAAAACCAATTCACCCCCTCTTAGTTTAATCATGTCATTCTCTTTTTATAACAGATTATACATCTCATAGCACCATTACATCTTCCTTCCATTTTTATGACCGATACTCATTAATTTTCCCATTAGTTATGCATGCTCACAAAATGTTAATACCTAAATGATCTTACACCCAATGTTAATGAAAACACTAGCAATACTACATTTGATGTTCTTTTCTAAGAATCTAGTAAAGTAAAACTAAAGTGTGCATTCTTCAAGAACTCCTCATCCTATTCATAATTATCTATCCTACATCATACTTTTTATGCTTTCTATTTCAATATTTCTTCCTTTTGTAAACCACAAAATTACTTTAAAGATGTAAAATTTCAATGTTGAAGAACTACAATGTAAGAAAAATCAAATGTTCTTGCATTGAATCAAAGTTGGTTTCTAGTGGATTTAACCTAAGGGAAACATCCTATTGGTTGTAAGTCGGTTTATAAAAGTACAAATTTAATGTTAACATTGATAAGTATAAATCCTAGTTCGTTGTAAATGGATATACCCGTACATAAGGGAATTGTTTACTTTAAAACCTTTTTACCTATTTTTAAACTTTTCATACGATTTTTATCAGCTTTATCAAGCAATAATGGTAGATTCTCCACTAATTAGATATCAAAACTATCTTGTTTTAAGTTGATTTTCATGAAGAAGTATATATAAAAATTTCTTAAGTCTTTTTTCTACCTCTTCCAGCAAATTTAATAAATCTTTCCTGACTTCAAAGCAGTAATTATTAATGAAATTCAAAATTAACCTCTACAATTTTTTGTAACACCTTAAAAAGAGTTTAAGCATAATATAAATAATAACATATGTAAATAATAAAAATTACATAAAAAAAACATTTACGTAACACAGTATATTGATAGTGAATTAACAATACAAAATCAAACTAAAAGCTAATTCATATAACTATAATATTAGTTTACGAAAGGGAAAATAAAAATAAAATTTATTTAAAAAAAAAAAAAACTAACTAATCAACTCGTAAGAATATATATACCTCTCTCAAGTTTGTTAGACCTGTCATAATCAAGTACTTTTATGGTTTCCCCCATTTAATGACTTCCCAAGTTTTCCGCCAAGTTTTAGGTCATTGGAATAGATATAAACATTTTTGGTCAATATAATGATAAACTTAGTAACTTTTTCAAGATTTTAGTTTTTAATTGCTTCATTGGAATGCGCATTTCTTGCTTGGTCGCATCATGATTGGAGAAACCCTTTTGCTTGTTTAAATTAGTTTTGGTTAGAAGGGAAAAAATAATTCAATAATTATTTTTTAAAAAAATTTATCATTTAAATTATTATTTTTCATACATATTATTCATTTTCAGTCATTGTTGTAGGTAAAATTAATTTATAAGGTAAACCTCACTAAGATTATAAAATGTAATGTTAATGAAATCTAAAAATAAAAAATAAAAATTTATCATAGTTAAATAATATTTAGAAACCCTTTTTACATTTTGTTAAGTTATTGTTAACATAATAAACAAATTAAACTTATTATGTAGGCTACACGAGAAATAATTCTTTTTTAATTAAATTATTACTGATTACAATGGAAAAAATAGAACTTATAAATTTTTTAAATTACACTCGATCAAAGTAAGACAAATGTAATGTTATTAATGAATATTTTAATTTATATTATCAATAAGATCTTATATATTGCTAATGAGCAAAGAATAAGTTTTTATACTTATAATTTATAAGAAAGTTTGTTAATGAAACATTAATTCATTTATATTTTTTTTACTGCATTTATATATTATTAGAAATATAAATCATGATAGTAATGAATATAAATTAAATATTGTTTCAGGCTTATGAGAATAATAATGAATATTTTGATAATTTATATTAAAACTGAGACAGTCAGAAAAAATTTAATAATATTGTTAATAGTTAATAGTTTAAGAATTTGATGACACTATATATTTTGGTATTTCTGGGCTCTATTTAGAAAATTACTTAAAAATTGTATTCAAATAGTGATTGCTAAACTAGACAATGATATATGTCAAAAATCTCAAATTTCCTTTATACTTTTAAGCATCAATTTCTGAACAATTTGGAAAAAGAAATGGTAGAAATCGACTGATTATAAAACATTAGAAAAAATTTAAATAAATATTTTAATAATTATATTTTTATCCATATTAACATGGACAAAAGAAGAAAAAAACTTCAAGCGTTAGATCTTATATTCTTAGCACTATACTTTGACTCTTGAAAGTTTTACTTTACTGTTGATAATGTGCATGTGAATATGTTTGCTTTTTTCGATAGAAATAGAACAAACTTCACTTGAACTCAATTCATCAAAAGTTTTGAATTCAACTAAAATTTGGACTATTTTAACCAAAAAGAAAAAAAAAACAAAATGAAAGATAGTTTAATGTTAAGGATAGAAATATTATTCGTCTATTACCAAAATTATTGATGATGAAATTAACTTGTTTGGTGAGTTTTAGTTTCAAAACCCCTTTTACAATTTTTATTTCATAAAGACAAACTTGTCAACTTCTCATTCTTTTAAAAGTGAAATCCATGTTATACTCATTATTTTGTCTTTTCTCTCTTAATTTGACCATAATTAATAAAAAGATTCATATTAAAAAACCAAATTACCCTTCTCTCCCTCTCACTTTCTTCTCTTCTCTAGATATGGCAACCAACACTATAGCTATTGTGCCTAACAAGTACCAACAGTGGTGGTGCATCAACCACACAATGAGTCAACTACTAAGACCTTGAACCCAACAAAATGAATTGTTAAAATTATATACATTTCATTTTTTTTACAATAATATAACTCCATTTTCCTTCAATATATAAAATCTTTACTTTAAGAAAATAGAATTTCACAAATACTTATAAAATAATCCAATATTTGTTATACATACATATTATTCCTAAATTATAATATATAAATAGATTTAATTCTTATAATTTAAACTGATTATATGAAGTTAAATTAAATTTAAAATTTATTTTCCAAACGGGTTTAAATAAACTAGAAAGATAAAGTGATTATTTAAGAACTTGTAGAATTTAATGATTCATCTCACAAAAAATTTCTTACAAAAGTATTAAAAATAAGTAAATTTTAAAGAATAATTGATTTAAAAACTAGAATTTATTTCTTAAAAAATTAGAGAACTATTTATATTTAAAATAAATAATTTATATTTTATTAAAAGTACTTATTTTAAAATAAATACAAACAAATTAACTCATATTTAAATGAAAAACAAATGTATTTCGCCAAGAATTTAACATTAACTCAAAATATAGTAAAATTTGGAAAAGAAATCCTCAACAAAATTTGAAAATATATAGAAATGAAATAAAAATAAATCGTATAAGTGAGATGAAAATACTATTTTACAAAATTTATACAGTTGAGTCAAGTCAAAATTCAATAGTATCATAAGTGCTCCTATGACTACTATTGAGCTTATTAGATACTTTATTATCATAGAACAACTTTAATAGGTTAAATTTGAATGAAACCAAAACATTTCTATCAATAACACGTGAATACATATTATTAAACAATTGTGGATATATAAGAAAACATGACTTTATCATATTCTAAAGTGTATCTAAAATTTTGAAGGAAACAAATCTTTAAAGTTAAACATATTCTTTGAATAGCCTTTAGACTTTTGACCTCAGATTGAATATAACCCTTTTTTAATCAAGTAATAACTGAGTTGTAACAACTGTGAGGAAAAATAGGTTAAGGTAAAGATCGTTACTTTTTAGCTGAGTGAATTATAGGTGTTGGTGTACTCTTATGTGAACATTGGTTAGGGCTAATTATGAAGGTGATGTTCACTTGTTCCCTTCATGTTTGCGTCAATGGCGGAATCCAGTGTTGACCGTGAATGTAGCCGCTAACCTACCTTTTTCACTATATGTAGATTGTCTTTCGGTCAAATATATGTCTACCTAATTTGTTTTATTGATGATTCTCTATCAAATTATAATATATTTACATATAAATAAAGTACAAATTTTGTAACACAAAAAAATATATTAAATGTAAAATGATAACGTTTACAAAAGTTACACAGTATTTTAAAAAATACTTATTTTACAAATATATAACTTATATAAAATATATTTATTTATGGAATGAAATTTAAATTTAAAATAAAAGTCTAGGTTCAAATTTTTATACTTATGTACGTGTTTTTTTATACATACATTTAATATATATATATATATATATATATATATATATATATATATATATATATATATATATATATATATATATTAGGGTTTAGGATTTCAGTAGAAATAGTTGTGCTTGATTATTGGCTAAAGCTTTTCACCTAGTGGTAAGCATTCCATTTAACATTGAGATGTTAGGTGAAGAAGAAAAAAACAATTAATGTTGCATAAAGTGCATTTAATGCCCCCTTCCTTATCAAGCTCATTAGACATAAGAACAACAATCAAGTGAGTTGAAGTTTCTCAACAATCAGAGACAGATTTGCAACGACTATATTATTCAACACCTATTTAAAGTCACTCATCAAGAAGAAGAAAAGAAGAGACCTTGTTGCATAGTGCTAAAATGCTGTTCAAATTTATGTGCCCTTAGAAGCTTCGTATATTACATTATTCGTGTTCATGTATCAAACTAAAAGAGTGTACAAAATTTTTATAAGTCGAAAGGTGTTATCCCTATCTAATGAGCAACCTTGTGTGGAGTGTTTTTTTGATATAAAATACTCGGTTATTAGCCAAAAATGGTTGTTGTTAAAAGAATAATTATTTTAGTCAAGAGTGTTTGTGTGTCAAAGAATACTCATTTTAGTCATGAGTGATTGTGTTCCAAAAAATATTCATTTTAGCTAGAAGTAATTGTATTTGGTCTTAGATAGGAGTGGTTGCATTCTAAAGAATAACCAAGGGGTTAGGTAGGAGTTGCTACACACCCAAAGAATACTCAAAAGGGTTAGCCAGAAGTGGCTACATTTCTAAAAAATACTCAAGGGGTTATCTAGGAGTGATTACATTCCCAAAGAATACTCGAAGAGGTTAGCCAGGAGTGGCTACAAGCTTAAAGAATACTTGTTCAAACTTCGCAACATTAGTTTGCTTAGTAGAACTCAATCGGTTTTTGAGAACTAGATGAACTTTGTCAAACGAACCAACATAAAAATATTTTATGTATCTCTCTTTCTCTCTATCTCTTTCACATTGCATATTATTAATATATATTGTAACTTAAGGAGAGTTATTGTGACAATCAACTTCTAAAACATTTTAAACAAATTAAATCAACCATCTCCTTATCACCCAATCAACTTAAGAAGATGTTGTCACAAATGTAAATGATGTGACCACTAATTACATGGTCATTGATGCTTCACCTATCTCCATGGTATTCATAAGAGACACTCATATAGATATGATTGATGTATAGACGATGATCACTCTCTCAACATAAGAAGATGCTAGTATGTCCTATTAAAATGCATAAGATGAGTTAGTATTGCTAGAATATGCTTTAGAGGATGAGGATTAGTCCATCCCCTCAAGGCACCATCTCATGCATCTATTTTATTAGAGAATAGTGGTTGCTAAAGTTTCATAGTCCCAACTGTGTACTAGTTGATAAATCAATGTAGCTGACAGAGTAGTGGTTGTTTCCTAACAGCCATTGTCGTCTATCCCCACTGCAATTGGTGATTCATAAGGCCTCTTAAATCCTTAGAAGACAACAAGTGACAAGCACACACTATGTTGGATTGTGAGGTCTGAAATTGAGTACAACATGTCACGTGCATACATTATCAAACTTGGTTGCAAAGGAGTTAGGGGTTTATCTCCTTTAGACTGGATGGAGAAGAAGGTGTGAAGATGAAGTCTCTTCAAACAATGTTAGGCATCATAATCTAGGCTTGCCTCCTCTTCCTTTATGTCAACCAAGAGCTCAAGCACTCAAAGTCTTAATAGATGGATCAAATATGATAATGGTGCACTCTCTATCAACTTAAAGAATTTTCTCAACAAATGTTGATACTTGGGAATTGGACATTATCCATGATTATGACATACACTTTAGCAAGTCAGTCAGTCTGATGAGATGATTGTTGTAGTAGTTTAAGTTGACCTATTCCTTCATTGGATTCATCAATCTAAACCAACCTGCATGCAAGTCCAATATGATCTCGATCCTATCAATCTTGAGGGAAGTGATGCATGTTAAGAATGGAAAGATCATGTTGACTTTTTAAGCTTTAAATGATGCTTCAAGTGCTGCTACAGGAATGGCACAGACACTCTCAAGATGTATTGGTACTATATTTTCCATTGAGTTTATACATCCAAGCATAACTAGAAGAAGAAATCAATCCTTAGGCTTGATAGACAACACACGTATATGCCCTTCTCTATATATAAGGCAAAGGAGAAGGTACAAGTTAAAGAAGATGATAAAATCCTTTGACAATGTGCACGAGACCCCTCAATTAGACCAACACACTTGGATATGCAAATTATATTGGAAAAGGATCTAGAATTTTGGTATGATCATGATCTCATACACATGTAACAATTCTATGCATCGTCTATGCATACATTAGTACTCTTTCATGAAGAGAAATTCTTTACTCATCCATATGCACTACTAAGAACTCCTTGTGTGGATATGTTGTTTCCTCCATCTCAAGCTCAACTGAGCAGGGTGCAGAAGCTGTACTTCTACACCTCTCAGACTCAACACGCTTTCATTATGGTCTTGTCAATATGCTAATTCATTTTCTATCCTAATCTAGCAAGACAAGCTTATTTTCTCCTCAGTGAGAACCTGCATCAAATCTGATTTAGACATAGCTAGTGCCATGCTTCAACTAGAAGTATTGGCTCATGAATAAGATATTAAGGAAGCTATCAAGTGAAGAGCTATAACCACTTTTCTACCAGGACTCAAACCTAAGCTTTGTTGCCAATAACGTCTTCAACTTCAATGGTTCTTTCATCAGATGATGAAGTGATGAAGCAGGTTGATTGATGAGTGTTCGCCCCCTTTTTTTATGTTGCTTAAAAGGAGTGAGAATTATATCTGAAGAACTAGCATAAAAAGAATAGTTTATAAGGGAGAATTACTTGACAAGGGGAGATAAGTTAAGGGGAATGATTATATAAAGATCATGATAACTCTTGCTAAAGGGAGAAAATAAGAAAGATGAGAAAAGCAAGAGCAAAGAGAGAAGAAACTATCAAAGTTCACAAGCTTAGGGGGTGCTTTCAGTCTCAGAGTCTTTAGTATTGTTTTGGCCTATGTACTAAATTGTAATAAACTTTGTTATAAAGTATGATGTTTTTTTTTAAGCAAAACAATTCAATTATTCTATACTAAAATTACTTTATCTTAATTATATGCTCTGATGTAACATTTGCACTCAAATCACTTTCTAATAAAAATTTAAAAGGATATATTAGTTAGATTTAATTCGACCTAATTAGTTTGAAAGTTTGACAACCCATCAAACTTATGTTTTATTATATATATATATATATATATATATATATATATATATATATATATATAATATATATTCAATGAGTCTATTTGGTGTTGAAACTAATTTGTGAAAACTTTATATGTTGAACCTATTTTTGAGATTTATCATGTTTAAATTTAGTTGTTTTAAATATCATAAAAAGGGTGGAGATTGTTAGAGAAAAGTGTAAACACCCATGATTTTGATTCAATGTTAAAAATAACTAAGTATTAAACATGGTTATACTTCATTTATAAGACGATATTATTCATTCAACAATAGATCATGTAAGACACAAGTGTTTGGTCTATTAGATGATACAACATTGTGTTATCTTCTTTCATGTCAAATAAAACATTTGATATGCTCAAATGGTATGTACTTAGATTTAAGCAAACCTCGTACTACACAAACATCTATATACTTATTTTGTGTTGCAAGAAATATATGTTACTTTCATCTATAAAAATACATGTTCAAGCATAAGCCACATAAGATGACCCCTTGGATGAAGACATAGAACTACTTTCTTCAACAACTCCCTGACGATAGCATTATCAACTCTAGAAAGATTATATGTTTTGTACAATTATACCCTTTAGGAAAATTCAAGTATAGGCACATTATCCAAGACGAGATAAGTATATCTAACTATGTTTCATAAAGAAGAAAAGAACAATTAATGTTGCATGGAATACATTTAATGCATCCTTTAGTATCAAACTCATTAAATGCAAGAATGACATTCAAGTGAGCCAAAACTACTCAATGGCCAAAAACATATTTGCATCAAATAAATTCTTTAGTGCCTATTTTAAGCAATTCATTAAGAAGAAGAACAAAGAGATCATGTTGCATAGTGCAAAAATGTTGCTCAAATTTTTGTGCCATAAGAAAGTTTCATAGATAACATTATTCATGTTCGCTTAATAAACTAAAAGAAAGTGCATAAAAGACAACATCCCTCACTAGTGAGCAAACCCTATGATTTGTTGATCACCATTCAAATAAATTCTTTATCTTAGCCAGGAGTAGGTTTGGTAAAGAATACTTAGTTATTAATCAGAAATGGTTGTATTCAAGGAATGCTCTTAAATAATTTAGTAGGAACGACTACGATCCGAAAGAATACTCATTTTAGCTAGGGATGATTGTGTTTCAAACAATACTTGATTTTAGTAGGGGGTTGTGTTCCAAACAATACTCATTTTATCCAGGAGTGATTGTGTTCCAATCAATACTCGTTTTAGCCAAGAAAGACTGCATCCATGCAATACTCAATTTTAGCCAATAGTGGTTGTGTTTGAAAGAATATTCATTCGAGCTAGGAGTGACTACATTCCAAATAATATTTAGTTTAGCCAAAAGTGACAATGTTTCAAAGAATACTCAAGGGGTTAGCTAGGAGTGGCTACGACCCGGAATAATACTTGTTTGTAACTTTATAGCATTAGTTTGCTCAATGGAACTCAATATGTTAATTGAGAACTGGATGTAGTTTTCTTTATGAAACGAACTGGTGTAAAAATATCTTGTGTGTCTCTTTTCCTCCATATCTTCTTTACATTGCATATTATTAATATCTACACTAACTTAATGTGAGAACCAACTTCTAAACGCTTAAAACAAAGCAAATATGTTAAGTTATAAAGTTGCACCTGTCACATTCCATCAAACAAATATAGGTCAAAAGGCTATTAATAAGTTGATTCCCAAACAAAATTATCGTCTATGTAATCATTGTAAGATTATATATACTAAAAGTTTTAATAAAGTTATTCAAAATACAATTCAACTCCCCCTTAATATGTTTTTCCTATTTTCTACACATCCTCTCAGCTTCATTGTTATGACTCATACTTGAAGATAACTTACAATTAATAGAAAGTAGGATAAAAGTTAAATATTACTGTCTCGATGAATTTACATCCCTAAAATTTTATTTACTAGTTCTAGTCCTTCATATCAAACTCCTTAACCAATTGTGCCTTTGATTATTAGATTAGAGCTTTATTGAGACTTGTCACCAACTTGTCATTCATATACAACAAGAAGATGGTAAAATCATTATCATCAAACCTAGTGTATTAGTTATAATGGTATAAACTCAATATGTTGTACTCAAAGCTAACAAGGAAGGAATCAAATATCTCGTACCAACATCTGGACACATGCTTTAAATTGTAAAAATATTTGGTCAACATTGAAACTTTGTTTTCAAAGCCTTTTGAGTTCTACTACTTTTGTAGTTCATTTTTTCTAAAACATACATATCTACTAACAACATCCTTGCGAATAATGGCATCCCACAAGAAATACCCCTTCACATTGCCAACATAGCCCAAAAATATGCATTTCTTGGATTTTGGATCCCACTATGTTCTTTTCTGGGAGTTGTACATCATGTACACAAGATAACCAAATACATGTAAGGAAATAATTGGTTAGTTTTTATTTCCACATCTCCATCAGTGTCTTCAAACCAATAGTTGTTGACATTGGTCGATTTATCACGTATCATGCGATGTTAACTACTTTTTCCAAAAACTTTAACACTCCTATTGTTCCCAGCATAACTCCTGTTATATCTAGGAAAGTTCTATTCATATATTCAATCACATTATTTTGTTGAGGTGTATATGGAATAGAAAATTGTCTCATAATACCATTTTACATACATAATGCTAAAGAAAATCTTCATCTACGTATTCTCCTACATTATTTGTCCTCTGATACTTAGTTCTTTTATGTTTTTAAGTTCTATTAATGCTTTGAATTTCTTGAATATTGAAAATACATTTAACTTTCTCTTGATGGGATATCTACACTATAAGAAAAAGTCAGATTACCAACAAAAAGTTACAGACAAAATTTTATTCGTCGGTAAAATATCATTGATGATAAATTTAATATGTCGTTAATTATTGACAAATTTATCGATGGATTTAATCCGTCGCTAATTATCAGCAAAAGAAAGTTACCGTCAAATTATTTGTTGGTAAATCCATTAGTAAATTTACAGGTTTTTACCAATTTACTAACAAATTCATTATATTGATAATACTTAATATATTAATAATAATAATAAAAAAAATAATAAAAATAATAATAATAATAATAATAATATAAATCAAATAACAATAAAAATAATACTTAAAATAAAAATAATAATATTGGTAATAATAATATTAATGACAATAATAATATTTATAATAATACTAATAATAATAATTTAAAAATTATTTATAATAAAAAAAAATTACTGTGAAATTATCTGTTGGTAAACCCATCAGCAAATTTTTTACCAACAGCAAATTGACGTATTTATGCCAATTTACTAACAAATTCATTTCGTTGATAATACTTAATATAATAATAATAATAATAATATAAATCAAATAACAATTAAAATAATAATATTGGTAATAATAATAATAATAATAATAATGTTTATAATGACAATTTTTATAATAATAATCATATTAATAATAATATTTATAATTATAATACTAATAATAATTTTAAAAGTATTTTTAATAAAAATAATATTAATAATACTAATAATAATATTAAAACTAATATTAATTTTATCTAAATAAAAACACAAATTTTGCTATCATATATTTAATTCAAATAATCGTGTTTTGTAAACTATATTAAAGAAAGGAATAAGATATTATTTTTTTAAGAAACTAAACAAATTTTTTATTAAAAAACACAATAGCACTGCATTGTGTACATTCAAATTAAATATGTTTCGGGTAAAAATGAATTGAAACCCAAGAATAATATTTAATAAATCACATAGTCTAAAGTGTGACCTATATGACACCAATTAATAATATGTCATTCCTTCTATTGAAAGATTATTAGATATTTGATGTCAACTTATCTCTTAGTCACGTGTATTTATATGTTTTTTATATTTAAAATAGTATAATAGATTATAGACTTAAATATAATCCAAATAAAATGAGAGAGTCTTAATTTTGATTTTTATAAAAGAATTTCTTTATTTTTCGTTCTCTAAAATTAAAAATTATCATCTTAATATCATATGCTACTAATTAATAACTTTTATCTTAAACGAAATATTAAATAATAAGTTTTACATATATATATATATATATATATATATATATATATATATATATATATATATATATATATATATATATATATATATTTATATATTAAGACGATATGCATTAGTTCAACAAACCTCTTAAAGATATGTAAATGCTATTAATCTATTTTAAAATGAACGTGAAATATTACAAATGATAATTTAAAATAAGTGATTTCAAATTTTATAAAAAAAATTATGAAACTCGATTAAAACTAACTAATTTTACAATAATAAAAAAATATTTAAGTCTCAATTATATTTAATTATATATTTTTAAAAACTGTCAAGATCATAAATAATTACAGTAACTTATTCTATTCACTATCACTCTGATTGCAGTCATTACTATTCTATTTACTACCATTTTTTTCTTTGGAAAGAAATATTTTATATTATATAAAGACATAACTTAAGATCTCATTTCAACGATCCAAGTAACAAGTTAAATATACATTATACAAAGAATAAAAGTTAACTTTAACTAAAATAATAATAGTAATACTAAATTTCTTCCTTTAAAATTCTGCTTACCAATTTTGAACTTGTAAAAGATCAGTTCTTGGCTCCCGTTTTGAACTGTACTTCTGGTTATGTTTACCTGCATGGGAGGGGCGTTTTAATGAGCCTTCTGAAGCTTACACGGGGATTCCACTATTCCGCTCTTTCTTTTCTTGTAAGTGATTATCCAACCATCGACCTCAAAATTCTTTTTCATTCAGATTCTGAAAAATTTTCCACTCACTTCCCACCTCTTCGTACACAGCTGTTAACTCGCTGTCCAAACACTTCCCAAAGATTTCGCGGACAGGATTCTCTGTCTCTTGCTTCTCCTCGACGCTACTTCTCGACGAGAGGTTACTCTCAATTTCCATTCCAACTTTTTCTTCTAATTTCAACCGCGTGTCCTTTCTATGTTCATCACTTCTTTTCTCTGCGTTCTTATTTTCTCACCGTTTTCATCACACAAAAGTTTCTGCTATATAAATCGTATCTCAGTTTCTCACATGCTTATGATGTTGTTACTGTAGAACGGAATAGTTACTTTCTACCAGAGATTTGTATTCGAACTGAACATTTGATTCGGTTATATCGTCAAATTCTAATCCGTCACTAAGGTGAAACAATTTTGTATAGTTTCTTCGTATTTGATAAACGTTTACATTATAGGAAAGAAAACCTAGAATTCTGATAGAAGAATGTCAGCAAAAGGAAGCTCAAAAACTGCATCTGAATTTTCTCAATTTTGGATTACTCCATGCAATGTGGTTGTTGCATTCGTTTAAATTAAACACCTCTGTCAACTCTGTTTTAATGTTTTCTTTCTATTCCGAAATAGATAATTTGAATGTGAGAATTTTTCGAACTCACTGGACCGAATAAATTGGTTGTGATTGAGCACGACCTGTTTGCTATTGTTTTCCGTTGGTTTGTTTGCTGAATTTCGGTTTCTGTTCAGAGTTGTTGATGGAGCGCGTTTTTGAATGCAGGTTTGAAGAAACTGTTGTTGATTATTGAAGCGTGGTGTGTGTTGGAAGAACGAGCGTATGCCTGGGAACAAGTACAACGGAAACTCGAACCAAATACCGGGGCGTGTGGAACGGCTTCTGAGAGAGAGGGAGCTGAGGAAGAGTGGGAGAGTGATTCAGTTGAAGGAGGGGAATGAGAGCAATGGGAACAGTGGAGAGGCTTTTGAGAAGGGGAAGGTGCGTTTGAGGGAAGTAGAGAGCGACGTGGGTGATGGTGTTGAAGGGAGTAGGGTGAAGGGGGTGGGGGAAGAGAGGCATGAAACGAAGGCGTTTAGACAGAGGCTGTTGGTGGTGGCGAATAGATTGCCGGTGTCGGCAGTGAGGAAAGGTGAGGACGCGTGGTCGTTGGAGATAAGTGCCGGTGGTCTCGTCAGCGCCTTGTTAGGTGAGTGGCTGTCACCATGATTATCATCATGCTGTTTATTGTGTTTTATTTTCTGTTGGAAGAGGGAGGGCTCGGGTAACAAAAATTTCAAACTAATTAATAACTTTTTTTTGGGATGATATAATAGGTAAAAATTATGGGGAAAATTTTGGTTCTACCAGTTTTTTAGGTAATTAGTCATTTTTAATGAAAGCGTGATTTCCAAACATATTTATTCCATTCACAAGAACCATACTCAAAGGGGATTGAGTATGGGCCATATGTTGGTACTTATTTGGTTATTTGATTATCAATGAATTGAAGGGAGGAAAAAAACGATTTTATAAATGAAGGGATTGTTATAGTATTTGTACTTTTTTATAGAATGGGATGACATCTCAACCTTCATTTAGTTATTTAATTTAATAATTTTAATAGAAAAAAGTTATAGCCAAAACATTGATGAATTGTGAAATTTTAAAACTCTTTACCCTTGAACTTTTTTTCTTAATTAGAGAGGATTCATGCCTACAGTTATTGCATTTTTATTTTTATTTCAATAAAATATCGTTAGTTTTAATTTTTCATTTAATTATTTTCATCCAACATATTTTCCCGTTTTTACCAAAAAGAGTTCAAGGGTTTTCTATGAAAATAGTTTTCTTTTCTAAAATCAAAATTAATTTATGTATAAATCGAAAACAAAATTTTAGAGAATTTAACAAGACAAAAATTCCATAAATTAACATCTAATAAGTTGTATTCATTGTTTATAGAGAAAGGTTACTTATTATCGATATATATTTTTAAATATTTATTTCATTATTTTTTTAAAAAATATATATAAAAATAAGTCAGGGTTCTTAAATTAAAAGGAAAAGTTTTTTTTTTTTGCATTTTTAATCGAGAGTTTTCTTTCTGTCTTTCTTCTAGCATCTTTACCATACCTCAATTTTTTTGTCCGTCAGATGGATAATAATTACAAATAGTATCTATTTTGTTTACCCTTATGTGTTTTTCCTTCCAAAATTTGTGGCGGCTTTTCAAGTGATAGGACTAAATATCTCAGTGCGGTTGGCGGTGTAGCTGTAACAGCTTTTTTATGTTTGCTCCCATTGTTTGCCTTTTGAATAATAGTTTGGAAAAAAAGTTTACAGCTTATTTGAGTGTGAAATTTATTTAAACTTAAAGAGTTAGGTTTGGCTTCCATATACATGTTATTATATGATATAACGATAGTGTAAACCTCTTTTTATCGAGTTAGTGCTTTATAATTAAATTCTAAAAGTAATTTATATAATTATTACATTTATACAATTTTTTTAATTATTTCAATGAGATTTTTGAAAGAAAAAAAAGTATTATATTTCTATGTATGACTAAGCCAATTACCGTCTTGATCTGCTCTAACACGATTATGTTCGTTTACAAAGGAGTCAAGGAGTTTGAGGCAAGGTGGATAGGTTGGGCTGGAGTGAACGTGCCAGATGAGATTGGACAGAAGGCACTTACTAAAGCGTTGGCTGAAAAGGTACATGGTTATAGTTAATTTAGTGCTAAAGTTGCTGCAAATTTTTCTGTACGTCTCCAATTTTTATTAATTTTTTTATTATTACAAAAATTAGTTCATGTCAGTACAGAGAGTTTAAATTTAAAAGTCGCAGGCATCATAATTATTAATTAGTTCTAATTATTTTATACAGACGGAAATTAAACTCTTATTAACATGCCACATGTTCCCGTATGTGTTTCTGGCGTATACTATATTCTGTTGAAGAAAATGTGGTAAGTAATTCATGAAAATTGTGCGTTGCAGAGGTGTATCCCTGTATTTCTTGATGAAGAGATTGTTCATCAGTATTATAATGGCTATTGCAACAATATATTGTGGCCCCTTTTCCACTACCTTGGACTTCCACAAGAAGACCGCCTTGCCACCACACGCAGTTTTCAGTCTCAGTTTGAGGCATATGAGAAAGCAAATCAGATGTTTGCTGATGTTGTGAACAAGCACTACGAAGAAGGCGATGTTGTTTGGTGCCATGATTACCATCTCATGTTCCTTCCAAAATGCCTAAAGAAACATAACAAAAAGATGAAAGTTGGATGGTTTCTCCACACCCCTTTCCCATCTTCTGAAATTCACAGGACACTGCCATCTCGTTCAGAGCTCCTGCATTCCGTTCTCGCTGCTGATTTAGTTGGGTAAGTCCCAACTGGCTCCTCCATTAGTAGTCATGCTTTGGTATCATTACTATAAATTTGACACGGGCACGTGCATTTTGGTATTGGGTCGATATATAATATGCTGTCATTAGATTCATCCCGTAAATGTTTCCCAAGTATTCATTGACTTATTTTGGGCAAGTATAAATAAACCACTAGTGTAGTATATCAAATTTGCCATTAACCGTTGACTGGCAAAACTGCACTTGATAGGAAATACTGTTTCCTAACTAAATATATATAGGATTGTGTTATAAAATGTTTGGTGCTATGCCCCAGTACATCTTGTTTGTAAAGAGGAGGACTAGATTTCCTCTTTTTATTCTTGCAATTTTGGCTTCCATGTATCTATTTCATATAAGCAAATTTTGAGAATAAACATTATTATATATTTGTATTTTTCATGAAACTGGACATTTACAATTTCCTTTCTACTAATCAGTTCATTTACATATATGAAACCAACAACTGCAGTCACCTGACAGTAACCCCTAACCCCAATTTCTGTGGCTAAACCTACTGACTACTGTCTAAATGTTATCCGTTTCCTTGCGGGTGGGTTGACAAACCACTGGTCAAAGTAACTGCAAATCATTTTATTGGAGAGGGTTGATAGTCGTGCTAGTGGATATATAGGACTATGCATATACAGGTGTTTTTAAATGGAATTTCAGAGTATTACACCAATCCAATAAAAGCATAATGCAGGAAACAGATTACATATGAATTCATGGCATGATACCATTAAGTTAAAGTGATAATATTTCATTATTTTGATGAGATTTGAAATGTTGAGAGTAATTATTACTTATGTATTAATCATGCAAATGATGAAAGTATGGGGCTATACTTTAAGTTGGCTAAAATTTCCCATTTAGTTTGAGAATACATTTCTTTTAGGTTCTTACGTTGGAATTTTCTTTGTTTATCTGTTGTCTTCTTCGGTTTAATCATTTTCGTTTTTCTATTTTTATTGTTTTCATTTGATTTGATGTAACTTCCCTTTTGCAGTTTTCACACCTACGATTATGCAAGACATTTTGTTAGTGCTTGTACTCGCATCCTTGGACTTGAAGGTACACCTTATGGGGTTGAGTATCAAGGGAAGCTAACTCGAGTTGCTGCAGTATGTGATACAAAATTTGTCTACAATCTAACTCTTGCTTTGTCATTTGAAAAGTTGTTTAAAAACTTTGCTCCTAACTTTACCTATTAAAAGAGGAGGACCGGAAGAAGAAACTTTTTATGTGAAATTAAAGATTTAATCAATTACGATGTTGAGTTTAAAATTCAAATTTGTTATTTGATTCTGTTCTCTTGAATGTCAGTTTCCAATTGGGATAGACTCGGAACGATTTATACGAGCTCTCGACCTTCCTACAGTACAAGAAAACATCAAAGAATTGCAAGAAAGATTTAAAGGCAGAAAGGTGCTTCTCTTACTTTGAGCAAACACGTCCTTATATCTAATAACTTATTTTAATTGTTCCTAGTAATTTTGGGATTGTTTTAGATTTACGCTTCTTGCTTTTCAGTCTTCACGAGTAAGGGATTTATTCTTATTTTGACAAAGTGAAAGGCTTTTAAGCATTGGCAAGATAAAATATAGATGATGGCATTGACGAAAACATATAGGTTGGAAAGGGAAGAAAAATGGAGTTAAAAACAATGAAACTATAGCTGGCCACTATGTAAATCCTTAAAAGCATGCGAAAATTCACATGTTCTAAATACTATATAAGATTTGCCACAATTACAGATCACTATTCAACTGTACATCCAACTTACTAGTCTATCCTTTACGTATTAAGAACTCATTTTAGTATCTATTTGATTTATTCCGTGCCCAAATTTCTTATATATCTTACTACGATTTTAAATTTCATTATCTGGGTTTGGAAACAAATTTTAGGTTTGCATTACCTGGGTTGCTTTAGTTGTTCAGTTATTGTTAGTATTTCCAAGAAAATAATAGTTTTGGGGTAAGCATAGAAATCTTTTGCTTCTATTATATTTCTATTCTTAAAATAAAACTCGAGCTCTTATTAATTGTCTGTAGAAAGTTGCATCATTGTAAGGTATAAAACCATTCGTGAGCTTGAAGTTGGCTTTAGTACGTGCTCAAGACTTTAATACTTTCCCTGTGCATTCTTCTATAAAAGGTTTGAGCTTACCTGTGCATTCTTCTTAAAAAAAAAAAAAAAAAAAAAAAAAGCTTGAGTTTAAGCACAAATTGACTGGAGCAATGTCAAACTCCATTTTTGGGCCAAAATGGGTCTTGTGCGACGGGACATGTTAGATATAAATATTTCGTGAGAACCTAATGTCTTAAGTTTTTAAGGACAGTTGGCCATTGATCTTCATATAACGCAATCAGAGCATTTACCATGCTATTGCTATCTCTGTGTGGAACTAATAAGGATTTGATTTTCTTTTTGATTTGTTTAGAAAGTATTGCACATTTTACCACATTACTAATGAAGAGGGAATTACTTCCTCCACTTCCATATATTTCCTCCTACACCTCTATAAATATGAATGTTCTCATTTTGTCCTTTTCAGATTGTGTAATTTGAAGTCATTTTTGACTTCTAGATTGCTCTTAAAGTCATTTTTTACTTCTAAATTACACAATTCAGAAGTCATTTCCGAATGATTTATTATGTAATCTGGAAGTTTTTTTAGGAAAAAATTGAATTATGGATAGTTTAATCTGGAAACCTTTTTTGAGAAAAAAATGACTTCTGAATTGTTTAATATGAAAGCCAAAAATGACTTTTGTATTATACAATACAGAAGCTCTTCCGGATTACACAATTGAAAAGACACTTTTAACTTCTAGATTGTATAATTCTAGAAAAAAAGATGGGAATTTGCATATTTATGAGTGCAGAACGAAAATATGGAGGTGGAGGAAGAACCAAGCTAGTGAAGATGTTGCTTTCAGAATTTAAAAGTATAAGTATTTGTTTGGTGTGCAGTGCCATGAGCCCATGACAACCACTTGTATTTTCTTTATACGATCTAAGTGCATATTTGATTTGGTTTTAATTGAATTGCTACAACCTTTTCTGCCTTGACAGGTAATGTTAGGTGTTGATCGCCTTGATATGATTAAAGGAATCCCTCAGAAAATTCTAGCATTTGAAAAATTCTTGGAAGAAGATCCTTATTGGCGTGATAAAGTTGTTCTGCTACAAATCGCTGTCCCGACAAGAACAGATGTTCCTGAGTGTATGCTCCTCACATTATTTTATTTGTTCTTGTGGCTTCTTTGGTATAGTTGCCTTCAAAAAGGCTCCTCACTTTCAACAAATGGAAGATTGTGTCTCTAAATATACAAGGAAGTTGTCATTTCTTTTAAAAATAAAAATTATAATGTTTTCTATTTTACTTTTATTTGTACTTGTACTTTCTAGAATCTTATTGTCAAAAGATGATTTTTCCTCTCTTTCTCTTATTATTGATAGAAGAGCATGTGCTCTTAAATAGAATACAAGGTAATCTAGAAAAGGAAACTCCTAAATAAATTCCTATAATTAAGTGTCAATGATTCCTATTCATAAATACAGAAAGATACAGCTAATCAAATCTCCTAATTAT
>Ga0209700_105445_pt1 | contig 21455 bp, 10 predicted proteins | sample SiratroredBW_FD_187528 | JGI IMG/M metagenome (GOLD analysis project Ga0209700, IMG submission 187528) | Root nodule microbial communities of legume samples collected from California, USA - Siratro red BW (SPAdes) (version 2) | ecosystem: Host-associated > Plants > Roots > Nodule | place: USA... | reverse complement strand
TATATATATATATATATATATATATATATATATATATATATATATATATATATATATATATATTAATTTTTTATATAAACTGAAATAAATATTAAAATAGTAAATAAAATAAAATATTTGAAATTTTAATATTTTGAAAAAATAATTTAATTTTTTATTTTTTTAATGAAAGATTTAAATTAAGTATTATTATGGATTTTGACATCTCAATTCCAAAATTCACTAATCACTTGTTGAAAAATTATTATTGAAAAAAAATAAAAAAGAACAATTAACAAAATGTACATGGGTTATGCAAAAAAGCAAAAGCAAACAAACTAGAAACAAAAGGAATTGAAACCCATTATGAAAAAAATATCAAAATAGAGTACTAGACAAACTTAACTATATTTTTCACACCTAAATGAGTCAATTTATCAGTATAACTATTATCTTCTCTAAAAACATAATCATTCTAAAATTCATAGTAGTATAAATTTGTAAATACTCACCATGTATTTTTAATAATCCAATGAAAGATATGAACCAAACCAAAATCTTGACAAAGCAAAGAAGAGTCATAGTCTAACTAAAGTATTTTAAAACACTTCAATTCAATAGCAAAAATGGCACCCATAACTTTAGCATAAAGTGCACCTTGAATATTCAAGAAAACAGAAAAACTATCACATATTCTTCATGGATGTCTCTGAAAGTACCTCCACAAGCTCCAAACTAGGACTTTTACATCTGAAAGTACCTTCATGACTTTAATCCAACTAACTAGGGAAAACGTCAAAAAACTTACACAAGAAACATGACCTCTCCAATTCTAGTGTTAATGCCAAACTATTTCAAAATATAAAAATATGAAATCTTAATAACAATATGTTGAAAGTATTACCAGAGATCCGAATATAATCTTTTAATAACATGTAAAATAATATATGTTAGTAGTCGGTTGAAATATGGTAAAAGTCCTCATCTTCGAGAGATCATTCATGAAGAACATGTAATGGCTAAAAGTTTAACCTAATAAATAAGAGGACTACATGGACCTTTAAAACATATGGTTAATTTAAATATATATTTTTTACTTTATATATATATTTAATATTTTATAATGATTTTTTAACTTAAATTTTATTTTATTTTTTATTTTGTATTCCTAAACATTCTTTTTATATTAAATTATTTTATATTTTATATTTTATTTTATCATATTAATCAAGTCATTTACAAATTTCCAATCTAATTTTTTTAAAAAAAGTAATATTTGTGAAGTAATGATGGTTAAAAGAAAACTAAAGTTTTATATAAGCTTATTTTAATATCAGTAGAAGTGTTTATGAAATAATTAATTTTAACTCATTTAATTTTTTTTTATCTCTAATCAGTTTTAATCTTTAAAAAAAAATGTTAGAGTGACTTTTAATGTGTCTAGACACAAGAAATTTTAAATATTTTTTTTATTATGATAAGATTTTAAAATACTTAATAGATTGCGAATTTTTGTTGGAAATGTTTTATGGACAACTTTGAATACATTTTTCATTAAATTTTGTCTTTATTAATGTATTTTTTAAAATAATTGTTAATGAAGAGCGATAATATTAAGATTTATGCTTCAAACTATTGATAAATGTCTGCATTACAGATTTTAATAAAGAGCAATAATTTCAATAGAAATTTTTGTCAGAATATTTTATCGGTAAAAATACTATTTTAATATAGGGTTTTTTTTAAACATCATATGTTTAACGGAAAAACTTTACTTTTCAGAAATTTAAATCTTTGGAATATAATATTTTTAATATTTTTATTTTAAATAATATTATGAAATAATGATGTTTAACGGAAATGTTTTTAGTTGAGTTTTTCATACAAAATTTGTTGAATTAGAATATTAGTTTTATTAAAAAAATATTATTTATTTATTTATTCATTTTGTGTTATCAGCGTTAATTTAATACATATTCACTTATTAAGATGAGATAATATTTATTTAGTATTGAAAATAAAAAAATAATTATACATGAAACACTCTAAAAATGAAAGTTCTTCGAAATTGGATAATAAATGTGGTGAGCAATCTTTGTTGCGTATTCTGGATCCAAAACTTTTTGAAAATTTCATCATTTACTATTATTTTTTTATTTTTTTAGTATTTTGAAGGTTTTCTTTTTCTTTTTTTATTACATTTTAGGCTTCTGTTTACATATCTATACTTGTAAAAAAATTTTAAAAATTTTTGCAGTGTTTTTTTGTGTGGATTAGAAATTTATACAACCACAAATTTTTATGTTTTTTAAAAATAGAGATACTACATCAGTTGTGAGTAACAACTTATGTAATACGGAGTTTTTTACATCGATTATAGAACGAATATAAAAATTCTTTTATTAACTAATGTAATATTTCTCTTTTTTATTCTTTTTAAATGCTCTTCAACATTAGTTGTATTTATAACCGATGTAATAAGTTTATTTTTTTACAGCGGTTGTATTTATAACCGATGTACACTATTAAAAAATTGTTGAATAGTGACTGAAATTAGTAACCAAATTTTTCTGTCACTATCGATGATCGAAAATATTCGGTCACAAATTCGATCATAGATTTGGTCACAGATAATAATAATAATAATTTTAATAATAATAGTAAAATAATAATAATAATAAAATAATAAAATTTTAAATAAAGTAGTATAAATGATAATAAGAATAATAAATATAAAAATAATATTTTTTATAATAAAAAAATATTTGTTAATTTTTAAAATCAATAACAGATTCGGTCACAGAATCAGTCATTTAGTGACTAATTTTTTGATTACTATTAGTAATTTTTAGTAGTGGTAATATGTGTATTTTTTATACTGAATATATTTATATAGATTTTTTACATCGTCTATATCAAGTGATTTTTAATAATGATAATAATTTGAGGCACTCGAGATCGGTTGAACTTTAAAGAACTTATATTGTTTAATTAATATCTATGGAGTAAAAAAAATAAAAATATAAAACCTAAGTGAGAATTAAAAAATACATATCTTACTATATAGAAAAACTTACTTAATTTTGGATACTCTAACTAGACACCCTAAAAATAATACTAAAATATTTTTAGATAGAAGAGGTTTCAACCACTGAATTTTCATATTTAATTTTAGTGAGAAGTTGTTGTGTTTGTCATTTCCTTTAGATATACCAGCAGTGATTATAGAAAAGACAACGGTACATTTCATTTCATTTCTTGTCCTTCAGCCAACAAAGTATATGGTCTTATCACGGTAGACAATGTGTTCTAAGTTCGTTAGTTCATTTATTTATATATATATATTTTTTTGAGTAGATGAAATTGTAACAACAATATAGCTAAGGTCAAACTTATTACGAAATTTATATTTGAGTGGCTTCACAAAGTTTTGATTTATGTTTAATTCTTTCGAAAACAAGGTCTCTAGTCCCATGGAAACACGAAAGAGCAAATGGGCTTTGTCTCTTTTCTTCCCGGAAAAGTTGCCATATGGACTTTGGATATTAAAGACGGACTAAGTTTAAATTTACGGAGCTAGAATAAAACAAGAACCAAAAACAACAAAAACACTTGAAAAATCCGAACCCTGCAATTACAGCCAATTTTTCATTTTTTTCTTATTCATACCATCTTTATTGTGCCGACTAGTCCTTTATATTTATATATATATATAGATATAGATAGATAGATACACACACTTCTCTCTATTTAAGAGAAACCTATAGTTTACACCAGCAAGTTAATTCTCATGGCTATTTGCATTCGTCGATTCACTTTGCTTGCCTTCTTTTGGCTTGCTCTGCTCTTTTCTGCTCCGGGTTAGATTCTTCACTATTAATTAGACTCGTAACACAAAATCACATTTAACTTAGTCTGAATGTAAAATTGTATACGGTCAACCGATAAAAAAAATTATAGTAAATATATTTTAAAAGTTAATGTCCATCTACTATAATTTTTTATATTTTAAAAGTTAAATTTATTATATTTGATAATTTTTATTAAAAACAATATAAAAATATTTTTTTGTCAGTGTATGATTTGCTCAACAAAGTTATCACCCATATCTTATTTTTTTTTTCAAATAACCCTAATATATGTGCAAAATCTAGCTGCAAATTTAATGAATTTTTTTAATCATGTTTTTCTTTTGTCCTTCTGTATGGTTCAAACTTATTTAGAGTTAGAGAGTACAAATGCACCTCTCATCAAAAGTATATATGCAGAGTTTTTTCTTGCATTTTTTATCCTATTTATATACATAATAATACTAACAATAATTATTAATTTACCTTTAACTATAGATTCGTCACTAATGCATGGATAATGCCTTTTTTTTTTTATTAATTTACAAAAACGACAGTAAGGAATTAATTTATATAACTGCATCGATCTTTAACTCTCCTGAACCAGTGATTATCTAGTTATATTTATTTTCGTTGCTTTGTACTTGCAGAGGTTAGTATTGGCGCAGCAATCTGCGGGAGGCCTAGTGGAACATGGAGAGGGCCTTGTGTAATCTCTAGCATATGCAACGATCAGTGCAAAGAGCGGGAGAACGCACAGGGAGGATCCTGCTGGGTTTTAGCTTGTTACTGCACATTTTTCTGTAACAACTGAGACTGAAACATTACACCATTATTAATATATCCACTGCATGTTCTCTCAATAATGAATTCAACACTGAAACTATCAGTTTCAGTCGCAGCTGCTATGCTACGGTTTACCTATTACATCTTTGGGAATTGTGATGTTTCGAATTGTGTGCTTGAAAGAGTATGTGTAAAATTGATTTAAATGAATTTGATGTGTTGCATGTTTGGTAGATATGACTTATCATTATGTCAGGTTATGATAAATTTATTCGAGAATCGAGTAGAGTGTATAAAATAAATAATGAAATTCGAGAAGGCTTAAATAATATCATACATAAAAAAAATAGTAAACTTTCAAATAATAATTTAAGAAAATTTACTTTCAAAATATAATGAAAAGACACAACTATCTCGAGAAAATCCAACACACACAGAAAAAAAGGATGAAATCCTAAAAAGAACAACTAAAAAGCTCAATTAGAATTAGACTAATATTTTTGGTGATATCTGTCATACTATATCCATAAACAAGTTGTATCATGAAGCTCATCAAGACAATTGTCCAAATGCGAGAACCTCTCAACATATTAGTTGGGATGTATTTGTTAGTTGAAATGTCATCCATTCTTTGGATGTTCATTTTGTTGGATTTGAAGAATCTCAAGCCTTAAGTAATATTATTTATGTTTTAGATTTCATTATTTTAATAAAATTAAGACACAATTTTTATAAAATGAGTTAAATTGTATTTTGAAAAGAGAAAAAACTTGTTTAAAAGGTTTAAAAACAATATAGTTAATTACATTCCTATTTAAAAGATTAAACTCTTTCTGATGAGATTCAGAATATGATAGTCAATTAAAACAAAGAGTTGGAAAATCCTATTTTAGTGATTTAATTGATTAACACATGTTTTAATCGATTAAAATTGAAAAAGCTTCTTTGATTTTGAATGAATAATCGATTAAAAGTGACATATTTAGTTTTAATGAGATTTTTGCGTATTGTGAATTCAATTCTAGCACTCCCTTCTTTTATTGTACAGGTGTTATCCCATGATGTCCTCTCAGATAACTAGAACTCATAGACTCAATGATGGTGATAACTTCCTCTACAATCTTGAATAAAACTGATCCACCAAAAGAAGTGTCTAAGATCATCTTGGTCTGAGGTAGGAGTCCATTGCATAATGTTTGCACTTGCATCTCCACTTGAAACTCATGATTCGGGAATTTTCTCAATGGAGCCTTCAATCTCTCTCAGGCTTCACATAGTGGTTCATTAGCACCTTGTACAAATGTGGCTATTGATAGAGAAACTCCTTGGTGCTTTGGCTTTTAGGTGAGCTACACTTGGTGTTGCGTAGGGAGAGACTCTTACACAGATAAGAAACAAATGGAAGAGCTCCTCAAGCATGCGAAAGCAATGGAAAGGAAGGAAGAAAATCGTGGAGGTTGAGGTTTTTGGAAGAAGCTACGATTGAAGCTCCTTTGATGGTGAACTAGGTGATGCAAGTCTTGAAGGAGGTTAGGCCAACTTTCATGAGAGATTCTCTAGCTTCTTGGAGAAGAAACTCAATAGGAAACTTGATAAATGTGCAGAAAATTCAGCAGCATTTCATTAGGTAAAATCAAGCTTAGAATACATGGAGCCTAGGCATCTATTTATAGAGTTCAAGTGGCTTCTCATATATATAGATAGCGTGTAAGATAAGCTAAGGAGAAACCATAACTTGCATCACACACTAGGGTTAGGGTAACCTAGTGTGTGAAGCAAGCTTCCCCCAAACCCTAAGCACCTATCTCCTTCTTCCAACGAGAATGCGCAACATGGCATGGTCTAATAGGCACTACTAAACCCTAACCTAGGTGCCTTTACAAACCCTAAGGCACCTAGGCTTCATTTACAAGAAGAAAATTTCCTATACTAATTTTTACAATTTATCAAATGATCCTCAAAGCTCAGAATAATCAACATTTTAATCTGTGCAGGTGCCTCTGACTCTTCATTGGCTTCAAGGTGTCTGATCAAAGCTCTTGTGATTGGACCTTGTTTGGGCCTTCTTCCACCAGCTATAGCAGCCTTTGTCTCTATATTCTCGGTGATGGGAAGAAACGAGCAAGAAACTTCATCTCGACATCCTTCCAATCGATTAGACTTTGATTAGACTGTGATTGCAGCCATGCCGTTGCTTTCCCAATCAATGATAATGGAAACATCCTTAGAATAATTGCCTCCTTTTCTAGTTCTGCCACACCCACTGAACCACACAACTCATAGAAAGCGTACATATGAGTGTGTGGGTCTTCATGATCCAAACCAAAAAACGAATGAGAGCTTATCAGTTGTAGTAGTGCAAGCTTCATCTTTGCATTTTTTCATTCATGGTGGGCCTCGCAATGCTTGTGAAGTCTCTAGGACTTGCAGAAGCAATTGAATCCCCTATGGCTCTTCTCTAATTATGAGTCTGATTTTATGCCTGCTTTTCGTCGTCCGTTTTTACTTTTTGAAAAAGTTATGGGCTTTAAGAAGATGGTGATTAAACAAATTGTTGGATAAGGTTTCCTTCTCTTTTGTTATCAAACAAATTTCTTCTTGTAGTTCTTTCGATCTCTAGATCTACAAATAGTGGCTTTGAAGAAATTTTCCTCCTGGTGTGTGTTAGTACTTTCACAAGACTAATGATTTGATGAAGCCATGCAAGGCAAGCCCAACAAGACAAAGCAAGCAGGAAATTGGATGTGGTTTAGGTCTTGGTCTGGTGTGAGTGCGTTTAGGCTTGATTGGCAAATAATCTATTCATAGTCGAGGAGAAGTCCAACAACACAATGGTCTAAAAGTGTTTAAAAATCTAAACAAAAGAGTTAGCTAAGTGTTGGTTTAAATTGGTTTTTAAATACTACACTGGGCTAAAATAAAGCGATTCTCGTATTCATGAAATCGAGTTATTCGATGCCTGACAGAACTGAATTAACTATTTTTTGAAAAATAGAATTGGCGCTTTTTCTTCTATAAAAACAATGAGGTTTCTAAAATGCACCATAACACAGATACGAAAATAGAGAATCATTATAGTAGAAAAATAGTGAAAAACAGTTTTGTGCAATTGAGAGTTCTTGAGAAAAATCAATTGAGGCTTTTTGTTGAAGAGTTGACCCACACTGTGCTATTGGAGTTCTTCAACACTGTGCAAAGGCCTCTTCTGCGCGCCAATCAGGGAGTTTTTCTTTTCTTTACCATTTTTGATCCCTTTCTGTATCAAGATTTATGTAAATTGATTGTAAATCTGTGAAACTTTTGAAATAGTGTATTGTTGTAGGCTATAGGTTTTAGGCTGTGTGTGATTGCTGATTTGAGTGGGGACTACGGGGAGTAGGTGCTCATTTCAGTGGATGTTTGAATTGGTGTAGTACTGTAGAATTGGTATTCTTGTTCTGAGTATAACTGGACAATTGAATTTGCATTCTGTATAATTCTTAAGTTTGTATCAACTGCTATACTTGAGTCTTGATTTTGATAATTAGCCTCTGCAATCTTGTTGGTGTTAGGAGACTTGATCAGATATGTTAATATTGATTGAAATTAGCATAGAACTGTGTCAACTATTTCAAACTAGTAAATTTTGTAATTCTGTACTTCTTGCTCTTAATCAAATTTGTAACTTTTTGTGATTATTTTCTTAGTGTGGTATTGCTCTAGGAACTGTGTGAATTTGATCTGCTTAAGGTGCTGCTGTGAATCTGCTGTGTGTACTGTTTGAAATTTTCTCTCTGCCAGTAAAACAAATTGATTCATTCGTGCCCTAAATCAATTTATTTCTTCACTGCACCTTATATCTTTAGCATCAAGATTCATTAAAGTTTTTCAAATTGTGAAAACTATTTTTAGAGGTCTAAATTGGGAAAAATCTTTCAAAGTTCAATTCACCCCACTTCTTGAACTCAACCTAAAACGTTTTCAGTGCGGATAGACCCTTGATATAAAAAGGACAAAACCCTAAAACCACAAGTTAGTATACAAACTACAAATTAAAAAAAATAAAATTCAATCTAAAAGAATTATAAAGGAACAACTATTATATTTTGAAACACAAAATCCCTGGGAACGACGCCAAAAACTTGTTATCATATTTTGCTATGTTGGTAAGTGCACTAGTCACAGTGTAAGAAGTAATAAAATTATCACTCTTTCCAAAGGATTTGTGCAATATAAAACAATAACTACAATTATAATAAATTCAGATTTAAGAACAATTCCATAAATTGATAGTATGTGTAGAAATTAAAAATAATTAAAAGAATATTTTATAATTTTATCAATAGTTGAATGTAGAAAAGGATCAACAATAATATGATAAACTTACCAAGGTTAAGTCTTACCAATCTTCACTCGCATTTACTAAAATTGTTTACTTTATTTGCTATCATTAATGAATGTCAACCCCCCAAATTACTCACCCCCAATTCCTCAGCATATGAGCCTAACTTTATGTATTAACTGCCAATTCGTTGATCAATTATATAAATGAATCTTGCATTCTCACAAGGGTCTGAAGACAACGATTGCATTCTCATAAGGTTTATTTAATTCAGATCTAGATGCAAGTTATATTTTCCAATACTCTAAAGAATCAATAATTGAGTTATGAACCCAAGACAACAAGCGCTATGTATTGAATTAAAATGCTAATATAATGAAAGGAAAGACATAAATATTAAAGCAGAAACGATTACATGAGAGTTCAAAATGATTTAACTTAACATCGACAATAGAGAATTTAACTCCTCATAGACATGAGGATACCACACCTTGCAATAGAGTAGTGCAATACAAAGAAAAATCCACAAAAGTCCTAAGATTACCTTCCAAGAGTGAATTTCGAGCTCCAATATAGCCTAAGATACCTAACCCTAGTATGAGCAATTATTAAATAAACTACAAAATTTGACGATCGCTCCCAACCTAGGTCAGTTACGTCGGGTGCCATTGGATTATGGTACTGTTGCAAACTATGGGGCCCCACCTACGTCGAGCTCATGTGATGTGCGCTAGGCACATTTTTCTGGACTTGGTCTCCAGTCCACTTGTGCTTGGCTCAAGTTTGTTGAGTCGAGTGTGTCTTCTTTTACTCTAATATTCTACTTTCTCCCACTCTTTCAAAGATTTAATCCTTCTTCTTCTAATCCAATGCTTTTCTTCTCAAATTCAATGAAAACATTAGAAATTAGCAATCAAATTGTTTTCCTGACTCTCAATCAATTATTAACAATATCCAAAAAAAGTGAGAATGAAGCAAATTTTAAGTACGGAGGGAATTAATTTTTTTGTCATAAAATAGGTCAACAATAGCATGCAAATCAACTCTATCATGGAGTTTCGTACATACACTAGCTATGTGAGGGGCAAGAGAATTCCTTTCGATGATACCACTATCATTTTTTTCCTTGGCAATAAGGACCATTTTGGATACATGCCATTGTTAGCTTATTTTTTCAATGATGACAATGAATCGGTCGCAAATATAACAAGTAATAAATATATCGTTATTTTCCAATATTTGTGCACTATACTACAATAGTTACAATTATAATTAGTCTAGATTCAAGAACAATTCCATTATTTAGTTTGATGTAAAAAATAATATTTAATATTTTTATCAACAATTGAATTACAAAAAAGGATTAACTATGAATAATATGAGATTGTCAGGGTTAGACTTCACCAATCCTCACTCTCATGCACAAAAATGTTTACTTTCTTTCCAAACAATAATCAATGTCAGCCCAGTAATATACCCAAACCATAATTACTTAGATGAATGAGGCTAAGCTTATATATTAATCATTAATTTCTTGATCAATTATATAAATAAAACTTGCAATTGCCACAAGGGTTTTAAAAGAACAAACAAATCCTATTTTTTCCTAGACACAAGCTTTCATTTGGTATTTTAATTCAGTTCTTGATTACAGAAGATATTTCCCAATACCCAAAGAATCAAAGATAAAGCCATGAGTCAACATGACAGATAATAAGTACAAAATTAGAACACTAATACATTGAAAGGAAAGACATAAATATGAAAACCATAACGATTAAATAAGAGTTCATAAAGTTAAATTCTAACCCCAACAATAGTGGATTTAGATCCTCATAGTCATGAGAAATCTAGACATTATAGAAGAACAATAAAAATAAGAAATTACTCCTAGAAAACCCTAAAGATGTCTCTAATTTCCAATTTCGCTCCTTGACAACTCAAGATATCTAACTCTATTGCAGAGCAAATATCAAATACAATGTGATAATCGGTGATCGCGGCCGGATGAAATTTAGTGATGTCGAACACTACCGAATTTGTTATTGTTCCACACTTCCAGGCCCAACTAACGTTGGGCTCAGGTCTCGTGCACCAAACACAATTTCACTAAATTGCTCTTGGGTTTTCTCAGGCCCGACTCAGGTATTGGTGTCAAGTCTGAGTTGTTTTGTGTCAAATTGCTCTTTAATCACTCATCATTAGGGATTCAACCCTTCTTTTCTTAATCCACTGCTTTCCTGATCATTTTTTACTCAAAACAACAGAAATTAGCTATAAAATCCATTTTATAACTCTTATAATCATTTAGTAACCACTTAAAATTGAAAATTAAGCAGATTCTAAGCCTAGAGAGAATTGATTCTATCATAGAAAGTAGTCAAAAAATATAATATAAATGAGCTTTATCAAATTCCCCAAACTTAAAACCTTGATTACCCTTAAGCAAAGGTAACTTGACACAGATAGATAATTTATTCAACAATGATATAACAACTTAGAATCAAATCCATGCAATGTCATCAAAATCAATTAAGTATGTTTCTCCTCAAATAAACTCAGAAAAGAACAATGTCATCTCATCAAGTCTCAACTATGGTACCAAGTGTAAAATGCAAGAAAAAATACACACTATTTTCAACACAGATGGCAATTTATTTTCAGTGAACAACTAAAGGTATTATTTCTCACTAAAGAAAGTGTTTAACTCAAGCACTCTAGTGTCTCAAATATATTTTTCTCTCATCTATCACTAAATTCCACACTTTAACTTTTTTATTTTATTTTAAGAGCCAACAATTTAAACACTATACAACTTCACAAGGACTTTATTCAATTGTAATTTGGCTGGGCTAAGAAGAAAAATTGGTTTTTTTGGATGATTAGAACACTTCAAGCAAGTAGAGCAATTAGATCAATCAATAAATTCATAAAATTCTACTCTCTTTTATTTTAAATCCAAACCAATTATCAACTTTCTGCCAAACATATTTATTTGAATATATGATATTATTTTATTTTATTTTATTATGATTATTTTTTTGAAAGCACAACCTCTTATTTGCTCTTTATATCTCCATATTTTTAAGATATTTCCCCAAACATGAATTATACTAAGTACCTGATCTTGTTGTTTTCCTAACTCAAAGTGAGGTAGTCAAACAAAGCGAAACAATTTCAATGATGAACAATATCTTTTTAAGTATAAAAAAATGATAGAATGCGAAGAACGAGTGAGAGAGGAACGTTGGCAGCGAATAGAAGCAAAAGAGAAATATCAACCATGATGACTCAAGTAAAGGATTATGTAGTGGAGCATGAAAAGATTGCAGAACATTGGAAGACATGCTTTTCTCAGTTGGCTTCACTGACAAATAGAGTGATTTCGGGATCCCAAGAATGCTATCTGAAACCGAGCCAACTTTGTTTTTCTTCAATCCACCAAATGAAGTTAAAATTTTTATAGAGCATTACAAATGGCTAGTGAGAGAGATGAAGGATATGGTTGCTCATTACTGAAACTAATAGTTATTTTACTTTGTTTCCCAAAAGATTGTAATAAATTTTGTCATCAAACAATTCAGATCTCTCAATTAATTCAAACTCATGTTTAATTTTCATGTGCATTCCACAATTTTATAGCTGCTGCTTAATTAGTTTGCATTTGAATTTCCTTTTTTGTTACATTGTTCTAATTCATTTTTGAAATAAAATAAAAATAAAAAATGTAATAATGACAAAATTTCTGCAACATGCATACAAAACTCAAGCAATTCGCAAAAGGATAGAAGATTGGGGTGAAGACAAGACATTGACCAGTTGAAAGACCAAATAGGCCTAATCCTAGAAGCCCTAGCAGCCTTAAAGAGTACTAGTGAAAACCCCACAGTTAGGAATCAGGAGGCGACTTCTTCCAATCCTGTGATATCACAGATTTGAATAATGTCTATTCAGAGTCATGCTAACCAGGGGAATACAATGATTCATGCCGAATTTCCCCTGTATGGCCTACCTCCGAGTTATGTCCCGCCTTATGAAGAATATCCCGAACAAGAGCAGTTACTGCCGATGGCCCCTGTTAACTTTTTGAGCATACCTGTGGACCTACAAGGTCAAAATCAAATACCATTGAATACGCGCCCAACAAGCATAAATATTGTGTGACCAACAATTTTTACAGCGACTCACCTAGTCGTTCATCCACGGGTAACGGGCGAAGGGACACAAGTAGGGCCCGTAACACCAGCTATAATTCAAAGAGCCTTCCATGATGCGGAAGAGGCAAAAAGTAAGCTGAAATTTCTGGGGGAAAGACTTATAGTTATCGAGGGAGGAGGTAGTTATGGATTTGGGGACACTGGAGGATTATGTTTGGTTTTAGATGTTATAATTCCCCCCAAGTTCAAAGTGCCTGAATTTGAGAAGTACAGAGGCACCTCTTGTCCCAAGATCCATCTTACAATGTATTGTAGAAGGATGACAATCCATGCAAATGATGAGAAATTATTAGTACTCTTCTTCTAGGATAGCTTAGCAGGCACGACTTTAAGTTGGTATATGCATCTGGAGCCAGCCCGAATCCGGTCATGGAAAGATTTAGTACATTCTTTCTTGAAATAGTATAAATACAACATTGACATAGCTCTTGATAGATTATAGTTGCAAAGTATGTCAAAGAAGAGTGCGAAAACCTTCAAGGAGTATACGTAAAGGTGGAGGGAAATAGCTACACAGGTAGAGTCACCATTGCATGACAAAGAGATGGTGGCTATGTTCATAGACACCATGCAATCTCTGTTCTATGAACATATGTTGGACAATGTTTCTTCCAACTTTTCCGACATCGTAATGGAAGTAGAAGAGAGGCCATTGGTGAAATAAAATTGTCTACACAAGTGGGGCTATGTACTTTTCAAATAGTGTTCCAAGTGATGGATATACTTCTAGCTTATAGTTGTTTACTTGGACATTCTTGGATACATACTGTTGGCGTTGTGCCTTCTACCTTACACCAGAAACTTAAGTTGTAGTTAATGACAACTAATCATAGTCTCTAGAGAGGAAGATTTTCTGGTGAGTGGACTGTTCTCTACTCCATACATTGAAGTTACTGAAGAAGCTCTGGAAACTTCTTTCCAAGCCCTCGAGATTGTGAGTGCAACATACGTTGAGCCTTCTAGGGTAAACCCGCACTTGTCAAATACATCATTAATGATGACAAGAATCATGCTGAAAGAAGGCTACAAGTATGGTAGTGGACTTGATAAAAATGGTCAAGGACTTGTATTTCCACTAGAAGTGGCTAAGGGAAGATATGGCCTGGGATACCGACCCACTTAGGCTGACAAGAAAAGAGTGGCAGGAGAAAGAAAATAGAGAAGCATGGCTAAGCTACATTTTGCAGTCATATTCCTCTATTGCAAGACTATTCTAAATGAAAATCATTAACAATCATTCTCTAATCAATGTGGACTTTATTGGGCTTGTACTGTGGTCAGGGGTTAAGGGGGTTTTGAAGAAAAGGAAATTAAAGATCCAAAATGTTAGCACTAGTGAGTTGCTATGAAGATTTGATGAAGCCAACCATGTGATGAAGTTCAAGACCTTATGATCATATGTGGGCTGCATGGAGCTTGCATGAAGATTGGAAGAGCTCGGTCTAGAACTTAAGATTGTGTGTTGTGTGTCAAGTTTGAGTTCAAATCAGTAATGTATGCAATCTTAATCAAGGATAAGCTCCATAAGTGTTTTCTGATTTAACAAAAGATTTGAGAAATCATTAAAATCAGAACTTGCATTTTGAATAACTATTTTAACGAAAATGAGAAAAACAATCGACTGTTTGAGAAAACAATCAATTGAATTTTAAGACAGTTGTCTATAAATAGTTGGCGCACTTTTGAAAACATATATGAAATCATTCTGAACATTTTTTGAGCAAGAACTGTGAGTTTTCAAAGAGAGAAAAATGCCTTCTTGTCTAGTGATCAAGATCATTCAAACTCTTTCATCAAGAACTATTTTTCTGAATATTGCTGGAGCTTTGAATTGACTGGGACTCATACATCATTGATCTGATCATCAGACTAAGCCTTCTATACCCTTTCTTCATTACTTTTGTAATCTATTGTATAGAAGTGCTTGTATTGTTGTGTGTGACACATATCTTTCATTGTATTGGATTCTTTTCTGGTGTGAGTTACCTGGTGTGGTAATTCTGTGTGAGCAGTGGGTTCTGTACAGTTTGTAACTTGCTGAGGGGATCAGTAAGGTGTATTCTGGAATATATAGTGGAGTCTGTATAGTTCTAGGTTTTGTTGTAGGTTTCAGCAGAGGGTTTGCTGCGGGGAATAGTGTATTCTTGCGGGTTGCAAGTGATTGAATTGCTATAAATTGATTTGGTTGATCTTTTATAGTGGAAATCCTTACTGTGGAGTAAGGGACTGGACGTAGCCCTTGAGGAAGGGTAAACCAGGATAAATCTGTGTGTTCTTGCTGTTTCTTACTCACTTCTTTATCGTTCTTGCTGATTTTCTTGAATTTTCAGAATCTGATAAATTTCTTTAACTGGATTAATTGATTAACTTTTTCATAATCATTTAAGTATTCTTGAAAGCACTTAATTCTTCTAAAGACAGTTTACTCAACTTATTTTTGAATCTGAATTGTTTTCTAACTCACTGAGTTTACTGTTTAATAACTAGATTACCCATTTTCTGTAAATCAACAATTTTGTAATTCACTGTGTTCACTATTTATGTTAGCACCAAGGCTAAGCATGTGATTTGATGAAGTCAATAAAGACCATAGCTTGCTGAAGTTTCTAATGGATTGGATCTAGACTATGTTAGATCAATGCCTAGCATGTGAGTTGATGAAGACTGCATCATGAAGAATCTGTTAGAACCAACCTGGACCAGAATTGTTCAAGTGAAGACTTTGTGCCAACATGAAGATGGTTGGGTGATTCGGTTTTGGTCCTTAGTTGAGTTTGTGTGTTGGTGATTGGCTTAGTCCTTAATCATTAGTGGCATGGTTCATCATTCCTGAGGTGCTAGAGAGATTCACAAATATTTTTATTAAAACTGTTTTTAAGAAAAATAACCCAAACTGTTTTTTGCTGGAAAAGGTTTTTAATCAATTGAATTTCTAAAACAATCGATTGAATGTGACAGTTATTTCTGTTACTATTGGAATATTTGATTGGGTCAACTAACGGTCAATTCAATCGATTGAATGGTTTGTTCAATTAATTGAACTGTGACAGTTAAGCTGTTTTAAAATTGATTTGGGTATTTAAAGGAATGGGCACTATCATTTTCAGTAATCTAAGATTTTCGAAAAGCATTCCTTAAGATTTTCTAAGTGAGATATAGCACCCCTTTTGTGCGATCATCCTTTGTCAAAGCTTTTCAAATCAAGAAACCTCTAAGAACGTGAATCTTTAAAGCATCCTTGAGTGAGGTTCTTGCAACTTTCGTTCTGGACCAAAGCTAAGTCTTCTATACCTGATCTTCATTCTTTGTAATCTGTTTTGTGTAGAAGTACTGTGTGATCAATTCCTGATCTTGTTGTTTTGTAATCTATTTGCTGTTTTCAATTACTGGGTCTGTAATTGAGTTGGTGCAGTGGGTTTCTGCACTGGTCTCACATCTGTTGAGGGGTTTAGTAGAGTGTGAGTGCTGCAGGGAGTAGTGTTGCTTGTGGATTGCAAGTGTTGTGGTGCAGTGGGTTTCTACACTGGTTACACACTAGCTGAGGGGTTCAGTGAGGTGTGGGTTTACTGCTGGGAGCAGTTTGTAACTTGTTGGGAGCAAGGGTTGTAAACTGATCTTGTGATCTTTTTAGTGGAAATCTTTGCTAGTTTGCAAAGGACTGGACGTAGCCCTTGAGGAAGGGTGAACCAGTATAAAAATTCTGTGTTCTTGCTTTTCTCCCTACTCTTCTTAATTTCTTTTATTCAACTGCTGTTATCATTTAAATTGATTGGATTAAAATCTGATCATATTGTTGATTATATTCTGAACATCTGTTACATATATCTGAATCAATTTTGTTTCTGGGTTATTTCTAATCTACTGGATTGTGTTTAATCACCTTGAATCTAGATTAACACATTTCTATACTGTAAACTGTTTTCTGGATTTATCTTTAACAACTTCCACTGTGCACAATTGATTGTTTACTGGACAGTCCAGAACTACACAAGTTGATTGATTGAATTAAGAATTTTCATTCTCTATTTCAAGAACAAATCAGATTTGTGAAAAGATTTTGAAAGTTCAATTCACCCCCCTTTTGAACTCGGTCTAGACCTTATTTTACAGTTTATTAATCTATTTTTCCAGAAAAGTTGACTTTTCACAATAATTGGTTAAAAACAGTGTTCATACATTAAATATAGTTTGTATTGTTTGATAAAAGATTCTTTAATCAGTGATTCATTACAAACTTGGATTTAATCTAATTCTTTGATTTCTTAAATTAATCTTCTAGAACTGGTTTTACAGTACACTGTTTTTCCAGAACTTGCTTTACAATATACTATTTTCTTTCTAGAATTAATATCTGATTCCAGTTTACTGATTCTGTGTGATTGTTATTATTCTGGAATTTGTTTTGAACCTTTGCTGATTGCTTTTCATATAATCTTGAATAGTTTCTTTAAAGACTTTTCATTTCTCACATTGAAAAATATATTTGCGAAAATTTTTAAAGGTGCTCAATTCATCCCCTCTTGAACTTGGCCAAAACTTATTTTACAATTGGCATCAGAGCTAGGACTTGAATCCTAGTCAAGTTTTCGATCTATGGCCGAGAACAAGTTACCTTTTGCTGAGGGAGCCTTTGTACACAGGCCACCCATGTTTTGCAGGGTCAATTATCAATTTTGGAAAGTGAGAATGAAGATTTTTATTGAATCTATTGACCGTGGTATTTGGAATGCAATAGTGAATGGTCCATACATTCTAGTTTTTGTTGTGAATGGTATTTCTGTTGCAAAACAATTTGATGAATTGACTGCAAATGGAAATAAGCGTGTTCAATATGATTGTGTTGCAAAGAATATAATCACTTCTGCTTTGAATCTTGATGAGATCTTTAGGGTATCACAGTGCAGTTATGCAAAGGAGATGTGGGATATACTTGAGGTCACTCACGAAGGCACTACTGATGTCAAACGGCCTAGAAAACATGTGCTGATTTAGGAATATGAATTATTCAGAATGCAGCAAGGAGAATCAATTGCAGATGTGCAAAAGAGATTCACTCATATAGTCAATCACCTAATCCGGCTTCAAAAACAGTTTGACAAAGAAGAGCTGTCAACACCCAATTTCATCCGGGCAAATAAAATTATTTCAAAATAAAAAATATATAAAATTAGAATAAAAAATTTGTGTTATGTAGTTTTTATCATACTTTGTCATTTAAATTAATAAAAAAAAAGAAGTTTTGATTTCATTTTTATTTTAATGAATAAAGTTTTGAAATAAAATTTATAAAAAAGAAAAGACAAAAACAACAAAGTAAAATTAAAAAAGAAAAGGAAAATAATAATAAATAAAATAGGAAAATAAAATAAATAAGTAATGAATAAAATAAAAAATGATAGAAAAATAAACAGAAAAAGAAGAAAAAGAAGTGTTGGATTTGTTTTAAATAAACTGCAGAAATACAATAAAAAAAATAAAACCCATTAAGAAATTCAGTTAGAAAATAAATTGTCTTTGAATAAAGCCCAAATTAATAAAGGGTTCATTTTGAAAAAAATAAAGTAAATTAGTTTGTTGAGATCCAGTCCATTAAAAGTGTGTTAAAAAAGGAAAATAAAATTGATATTTTGTATCCTTTCTTATTAAAATGCTGCCACATCATACTTTCTCTCTTCACTGAATAATCTGACTGCCTTTTAAGGTACTCATTTTTAATGCACGAAAATTAATTTAAAATTCAAAAGAAAAAGGTTAATTAATGAAAATTTGAACATATTAGCTGGGGAAATCTGATAATAATTGGTGATTATTTTGCTTAATTGCAAATAATGATATTAATGGGATATTATTCTGCTTAATTGCAAATAATGATAATAATGGGTGGTTATTGTGCTTAATTGCAAATAGCTCTGATTGATTTTGATTTATTCTTCAACATCAAACTGAAATTAGTGTGTAAATTCATTGAATTGATCTAGCAGAGCAATTAAGGGGTCTGAGAAAATTTTATAAAAGAAAAGACCAAAATAAAGAGGGGACAGGATTTACTCTGGGCAATATTTTACACCCATCTTTAGAAAAATAAGAGAATTACACACATTTTACACACGTTTTAGGAGAAAGCACTAAGATTACACTCGAAAAAATAACTGAAGATCTGGATGCTTGAATTAGAAGAAATAGGTAAATTTTGTTAAAGCTGGTCTTCAACTGGTATGTCTTGATCGCTTAGCCTCATGTGGTTGTTCTATTTGTTTTTATTTTGTTTGCCCTGGTTTTGTTTGTTTTGACTTATTGAAATTTGAATATCATGATTATTAGTATTTTGTATTTCTAGTAAATAATTTTTCATTATAAATTTGTTTTTTCTAGACCGGAGATGCTGCTATAAGCACGTCTTATATTTGTTTTTGTTATAATAGAGATGTTGTTCTAAGCACGTCTCATACTTGTTTTTGTTATATCGGAGATGCTACTCTAAGCACATCCCGTTGTTTAATTCTTCCCAGAGGCTACTGTTTCACACAGTCTTTAAAGGATCCAAAAAATGAAAACCTAAATCTTAGTAGATCATGGAAACAAGAACATAGAGTACTCAAAAGAAACCCTAAACCATTTTTTTTACCATTGTTTTTTTTCCTTGGTTTTCTTAACAAATCAATAAATAGTGTTTAATTTCAAATAAATTTGTGAACATATTAAAAAATATATAGAACATTTCCAATTTTTAAAGAAAATATAAAATGTTTTCCAGAAATTAATAAAATATATAATTTTTAAAAAATATATAAAATATTTTCCAAAAGTTAATTAAGTATCAAATTTTCAAAATTAAAAATATATAAAAAAAGTTTTCAAAATAAAAAGAATAAGTAAAACAGTTTCCAAAATTAAAAAATATAAAACAATTCTCAAAAATAAAAAAAAATAAAAAATAAAATAGTTTTAAAAATAGTAAAAATATTTACTTTTTAGAAAAAAAATGTGAAACAGTTTCAATAATCTAAAATTTTAACAATAAAAAAATATAAAACTTTCTCTTAAAATCAAGATTAAATGAAGTTTTCAAAAAAATAAAAAAATAAATACAAACAATCATAACAAACCAATTTCAAAATTAGAACTACGTTAACCCTGATTTTCTATCACGGTTAGAGATACGTAGGATCAAGGTCAATCCTTGTCGGGCCCAAAAAATAAAAAAAAATGTATGTCTATTTGTCTTATGTTTGCTTATTATTTGCATATTTTTTATTTATTTGTATTATACTTGTTAGCATGTTTTCTTTTTCATATTTATTTATTTGTTTTGTTTTTATATTTGTTTTTTTTTGTTATTTTATTTTTCTTTATTCATATTATTATTGTTATTGTTTAGAAAAAATGACATTTTGTAAAATCACACTTATACTCATTCGATTAAGGGTATCGTCTTAGGACGGGCATTATGGGGTAGTAATACCTTCCTCACACGTAACCGACTCCGAATCTTGAATTTGGTTCGTACACATTCTATTTTTGTTTTTCTATGGTTTTCCATGATAAACTATGGTGGCAACTCCAATCTCTATTTGAATATTTTTAAAGTTAATAATTTTAATCACCCTTTTGTGATCCCGGTTGCGACAGATGGCGACTTTACTGGGGATCATTTTATAGAGTCAGGCCAATTTAATTAAATGAGTAAAATTTGTGTGGTTTTTTTGGATGTTTACTTTTTCCTTTCTTTGTATATATTGCATGTTATATATTTTAATTTGCAGCGTAGGAACGTATTCCAAGTATGAAATATTGAATCCTAGGGTAGAAGACATGCTATGCTATATATTCTGCCTGTGAATTTTCTGGTTGTTTTGCAGATGAGGGTTGGGTATGTATTTTTCTCCCTTCACACACACTTTATTGTATATCATGAGTGGGGCTTTATACCCGGGTATGTGAAGCTTAGAAATAGAGTTGTGTAGCAAAACTGGACGAATGTCGTCCTAACCAGGTGTGCGAAAACTCAAGCTAGAGTCGGTTTCCTTTATTGTCATTTCTATAAAGATTATCATTACTGATTGATATGGATGTGTGGTAAAGGGAGCATAACTCTAGTGGCCTTTAGTAAGAAATTAGGATAAGCCACCCTTTGTGAGCACATTTACATGCCTAGAACTTAAGCCTCATTAGGGCAAACCCTAATTAAGACACTAAGGGAGACTTTTTGTAGCTCAATGATTAAAAAAAATTAATTTTTGGAAAATGAAAAATAAAACTATTAATCCCATTTTTTTAATGTATCACATACTTTCTATTTCAAAA
>Ga0209700_105444_pt1 | contig 21457 bp, 15 predicted proteins | sample SiratroredBW_FD_187528 | JGI IMG/M metagenome (GOLD analysis project Ga0209700, IMG submission 187528) | Root nodule microbial communities of legume samples collected from California, USA - Siratro red BW (SPAdes) (version 2) | ecosystem: Host-associated > Plants > Roots > Nodule | place: USA... | reverse complement strand
TCTTTGAACATCTATAGATTGCATTCTAAGGTTCTTTAAAGAACTTGTATTCTCATTTTGAAAAGAATTAAAAAGGGTTCAATTCACCCCCCCCTCTTGAACTTAGGCTAAATACTTACTTTAACAACTAATCTCAACAATTTTGGAGAGGGTTCACACTCTTCTTTGTAATTATTTTCCGTATTATCAACGAGAAGTGTGAAATTAGGGTATGAAATATTGATATTGATATTGAAGATATCTCATGAAGACAAAGCAAATCGAGGTCGAGGTCGTGGTGGCAGAGGACGAGGTAGAGGAAGGGGAAGACAATCTTTCAATAAAGTTGTTATTAAATGTTTCAAATGTCATAAGTTAGGACATTTTCAATATGAATGTCCTGACTGGGAGAAAAAGGCCAACTATGCTGAATTGGAGAAGGAAGATGATGAAGAATTGCTACTAATGTCCTATATTGAATTTAAGCAAATTGAGATGGAAGAGGTGTGGTTTCTTAATTCAGGTTGCAGTAACCACATGACTAGAAATAAAAGGTGGTTCACAAAATTTGTTGAAAGCTTTAGCCAAATTGTAAAACCTGGCAATAACACCAGAATGGTTGTTGTAGGAAAAGGCAGAATACGTATGCAAGTGAATGGACTTACATAAGTGATTACTGGTGTCTACTATGTTCCTGAACTTAAGAATAATCTGTTGAGCATAGGACAACTTCAAGAAAAGGGCTTGACTATTTTGATTCAACATGGAAAGTGTAGTGTATATCATCTTGAGAAAGGATTAATCATGTAGACTAATATGAGTGGAAACAGAATGTTTTCTATGCTGGCTACTATGATGCCGAAAACTTCTTCAGCTTCCTCATGTTTTCAGACTGTATTAAAGGATGAATATCATCTTTGGCATTGTCGATTTGGTCACTTAAACTACAATGGCTTGAAGACACTCTTTAATAAGAATATGGTAATTGGACTACCCTCACTCAAGATGCCAGGGAAGTTATGCATAGAATGTTTAACTAGCAAACAACACAGGAATTCTATATCTAAGAAGAGTTCATGGAGAGCATCAAACAAGTTACAACTTATACATGCAGATATTTGCGGGCCTATTAAACCTGAATCAAACAACAAAAAAAGGTATATTCTGAGTTTTATCGATGATTTTACTCGTTAGACTTGGATTTATCTTTTACATGAAAAATCAGAAGCTCTTGCCATGTTCAAAAATTTTAAAGTTGGTGTTGAAAAGGAAAGTGGTGCATATATTATTTCATTCAGGATAGACAGAGGTGGTGAATTTACTTCAAATGAGTTTGAAAATTTTTGCAAAGATCAAGGCATTAGTAGGCAATTAACTGCTGCCTACACTCCTCAATAAAATAGAGTTGCAGAGCGGAAGAATAGAACAATTATGAACATGGTGCGTTCTATGTTGGCAGAGAAACATGTTCCTAAAGAGTTTTGGCTGTCAAATGGAGCGTACATATTCTTAATCGATGTCCTACTGTTGCTGTACAAAACAAAACTCCAGAGGAGGCATGGAGTGGTGTGAAGCCAACAGTTGATTACTATAGAGTTTTTGGATGTGTAGCTCATGCACATATTCCAGATCAGACAAGAAGCAAGTTAGATGACAAGAGCAAAAGGTGCGTTTTCTTAGGAGTAAGTGATGAATCAAAGACATACAAATTATATGATCCACATTCAGAAAAAATCATCATTAGTAAAGATGTGATCTTTCAAGAAGATGAATGCTAGGAGTGGGGTGGAAACAAAGAAGAGTGCAAACTGGATGATGTTGAAGAACAACTAGAAGAAGGCAATGGTGCTGATTCAAAGGAAAATGATTCTGTTTCTAATGAATCACATGAAGAAGATTCACCAACTAGTGGTTCTCCTTGTACTGAATCAAATGAGGATGATTTACCAATATTGAGTAACAGGAGAGTAAGAAGAACACCATCTTGGATGATAGATTTTGAAATAGGTGAAGGTTTATCAAATGAAGATGATTTGAATGCTATGTTAATGCTTACTGCAGATGATCCACTTACATATAAAGAAGTTGTCAAGAGCAAAAAATGGAGGGATGCAATGGCAGCAGAGATTGAGTCAATAGAAAAGAACAAAACCTGGGAACTAACTTCTTTACCAGAAGGAGTAAAACCAATTGGTGTTAAGTGGGTTTTCAAGACTAAACTCAATGAGAATGGAGAGGTAAACAAGTACAAGGCAAGACTAGTAGCAAAGGGTTATGCACAACAGTACGGGGTGAATTATACTGAAGTCTTTGCTATAGTTGCTAGACTTGACACCATCCGATTAATACTTGCTTTAGCAGCACATAATAACTGGGACATTTTTCAGCTAGATGTGAAGAGTGCATTTCTTCATGGTGAACTCAGTGAAGAAATCTATGTGCAGCAACCATTGGGATTTGAGAAGAAAGGTGAAGAAGACAAGGTTTACAAGTTAAGAAAGGCATTGTATGGCTTGAAGCAAGCACCAAGGGCATGGTATAACAAGATAGAGGTTTATTTTGTTCAAGCAGGTTTTGAGAGGTGTTTATGTGAACACACATTGTTCACAAAGTGGAAGGAAGGTAAAATTTTAATAGTAAGCCTTTATGTTGATGATTTAATATATACTGGAAATGATAAAAGTATGTGTGATGACTTTAAGAATTCAATGATGTTGGAGTTTGACATGTCTGATTTGGGAAAAATGAGGTATTTTCTTGGAGTTGAGGTGATACAAATTCAAATGGATTATTTGTGTGTCAGAGAAAGTATGCACGTGAAATTTTAGCAAGGTTTGGAATGGATAGAAGCAATTCAGTGCAGAATCCTATAGTCCCAGGCACAAAGTTGACAAAGGATGAAGTTGGAACCAAAGTTGATGAAACTTTGTTTAAACAGGTGGTTGGTAGTCTGATGTACTTGACTGCAACTAGACCTGATCTGATGTATGGAGTGAGTCTTATTAGTAGATTCATGTCCTATCCAATTGAATCTCATTAGCTTGCAGCAAAAAGACTCTTAAGATATGTAAAAAGTATAACTGAGCTTGGAATTCTCTAAAAAAAAGGTGATTACACTGATTTGACAGCTTACACTAACAGTGATTTTGCTGGTGATCTTGATGATCGAAAGAGTACTTCGGGCTTTGTTTTCTTACTTAGTTCTGGAGCTATTTCATGGTCTTCTAAGAAATAGCCTGCAATGACATTGTCTACTACTAAGGCTAAGTATATAGCAGCTGCATATTGTGCTTGTCAATGTATATGGCTGAGAAGGGTGTTGAAGCAACTTTGTCACAAAGGAGAAAAGAGTACTCTGATTCAATGTGACAATAATTCTACCATAAAGTTGTCTAAAAATCCAGTTTTTCACGGAAGGAGCAAACACATAGATATAAGGTTTCACTTTCTCAGAGATCTAACAAAAGATAAAGTTGTGCAACTGAGTTATTGTAATTCTCAAGATCAAGTTGCAGACATAATGACAAAGCCTCTCAAGTAGATCAGTTTTTGAAATTACGAAGTATGCTAGGAATGGTGGATGTTTCAGTAATAAACTAAATGCTATTAGCATATAGTTTAAGGAGGCAGTTAGTTACTTTAATTTTCTGAATTTCATTTTACCGTTTATGGTTTCCTAGTTATTAGGGATTTATGGTTCCTATTTATCAGGGATATTCAAATGGATGTTAACTAGTCAACCCACATATTAAGAAATGTAAACGTGGATAATTTCTATTCTGTTTTGAAAATAGCTACAAAGCCATAGACTGGGAAATTGTGTGTTGTAGAGTGCATCTTCAGTTTTTTCAATTCAATAAAATTCTCTCTCAATTTCCTAGCAATTGTTTTACGTTAACAATTTTTACTATTTACATCTTCATTTTAGAAAAAAAAAAACAGTTATTTTATTTAAAATAATTCGATTAAATATTCAAATGACCGTATGCATCATGCGAAATTTAATTTAAAATGTTCATTTAGATAATCAAAGGATCGTACGTGTCAAGTGGTATCCAATACAAAAATTTTCTCTTTAAAAAATACACAAAAATATCTAATTCATAGGAGTATTGAGCATGGTAGTTCGCACCTCCTTGTACTCTCACCAACAAACCATAAATTTCTAAGAAACCAATTTTCAAATATAAAAATATCAAATTTCAGAAATTAAAAAAATATAAAATTTTCAAAATTAAAAAATATCCAACACCTCAACAAACAATTTTCTAATAGAACCACGTAACCCTGATTTTCCATTCTGATGAAAATACGTAGGAGCAAGCTCAAACCCTTATCCGGCCCCAAAATATAAAAAAATATATATTTTTTGCTTTGTTTTTATTCGCACTTTTGTTTCTTTTTTTTTTTTTGAAAAATAAACATTTTTCAAAATCACACTCTTTTTACTCTTTTAATTAAAGGTGCCGTCTTAAAACGAATGTCGTGGGGGTGCTAATTCATTCCTAACCGACTCCCGGACCCTAAATTCAGTTTTACAAACTTGTCTTATCTTCTCGATTTTTTTATAGTTTTTCATAATAAATTATGATGACAACTTTCTTTCTCGATTTTTAAATATTTAATTATTTTTTCTTTCGAATCGTTTTTCTATCACGATCCCAATTACGACAACAGTTTATTGATTAATCAATATCAAAATTTTCTCTTTAAAGTTTTTAGAAAAGAATTCATAATTTAATTTACTTCTTCTTAAACTTCAACTTAGAAAAAAAGAGAGACGTAGAATAGTATGTCTAATGCACTGTTCACTTGAGTCTAGGAGGCAATTCTCAATAAATTGTACAATTATAGTTCAATAAATACTCATTTATAAATTCTAACCTAACTATATTTTTATGTCGATGAGAGATTTTATATATATATATATATATATATATATATATATATATATATATATATAAAATTTCATAAACAAATTTGAAATAACATTATACAAAAATTAATATTTAAAATTAAGTATGTGATGAGACAAGCATAAAATAATTTTATTTTATAAATAAGTGATATATATATATAATATTAATTGTACTAGTTCAACCCAGGCATCAAGTTTTCCTATGATGGGGACTCGAGATTCAATGTATTTTTTATTGAACTTTATTACACTCCTTGTTTACAATTTTTAATGCTAGTAAATGTACACTCTCTTTACACTTCGATATTAGTTTATATTTATTAAAAATTATAAAATTTGAGTTTCTTTTTAATTTAATAGGTTTTATTCATTATATAATAATTTTAGTGTATTTTAAAGTGCTTTAGAAAAAATACATTAAACGCTAGCTAAAAATATTATTTGTATTTTAATGTACAATCGGAAACTCAATGTAAGGCCTAATGGCCCTATAACAAATTAAAATTTATACATCGATAAAGTACACACATACGTATATATATTAATTATTTGGTATAATAAATTTGTTATAACTTCTATAATAATTAACTATATTCATATACTCGCTGTAGACTTGGTTAGTTACGATATAATAGAAAACACAGAAAAATAAAATCAACTCGTTGATTCAAGTAGAGTTAGACTTTGATCTATGAATTCTTTCTTCTTCTTTTTTTTATCTATGAATTCTAATTGATTAACGGAATAACATAAAACATATAGAAATTAAAATCAACCAATATTGAGTAAGTTGATTCAACTAGAACTAAATTCAAATTTTTTTTAAAGTAGATAAAAAATATAATTAAAAGTTACTTAAGATAATCACAAAAGTTATTCAATGTAAAATACTTTATTTCTATTGGTAAAAAGAATTAAATTCTTATAAAATTTGGGGAAATAATGTTGTTAACGTGCAGTTGGAAAATAAAAAATAATGGTATTAGGTTAAATCCATGTTTTAAGTAACGGGTAAGTGATGGTTCATGTTGATGATGGTTATGTTGGAGGTTTCTTTTGAATAATGATTTGATTAGTGATGGTTTTGTTAGTTGTCAACTTCCATGCCTGGTGCCCAATCAGTTTTTGTTTGGTTCATCATAATTTTATTTAAATGTTATCATTGTTTAGCTTAAGGGAAGTTCAGTAATATAAGGTTTCACTTTCTTAACCATTGTTTGTGTATCGAGTTGCAATTTTTTACTAAATTATGAAATCTTTAAAGCCAAGACCTTTTGGGTGGTTTTCATTGATGAAATTTTTACTCTTTCAATTCTGATTGCTTGAACACCATCATGTTATTCATCTTTCCCATGAAAGGTCACTCTCTAATGGTTTCAAATTTGGCTAAAATATTGATTAGACCTATAGAATTGGTGAATTTCATATTTGACTTCATCTACCTTTAGTATTTTATTTCTAAGAGGATTTGGCCCAGTTGAAATAATTTTTAAATTTAACACTTTTGTTTAGTATATTTTAACATGAAAAGTAAACTATAGCTGAGGATCCTATGAAATATGATATCAAACATTCAATGGAGCAACATGGAGTATGGACATCCAAATGCCAAACTCTACTGACATACTGATAAAAAAAAAAAAAACACTCTATGGGACATAATTTTCCATTTAATCTAATGTCAAGTTTCTAAGTACATTCAAACCATGTCCCTCACCTACTTTTACAAAATTTTCCCAATTTTTTACAACACTTTTTCTAACTTACTGAAGAAAAAAGAATACTCAATTTATTGTGAAAAAAATAAAATATAAAAATATTTATTACATTCTAAATTATTTTATTAGTAAAGAGTGTTCATTAACTTAAACTCATTATCCGTTCTTCATATCGGTACAGCGAATCACCGTTAAGAAATGTATAAAAATGGTGTAGATTAACAAATACTTCATTGTGATATAATAAAATGATGTTTTTTTTCAAGTGCAAAAGAAGTTCTTTTTCAGGTGTTTCAAAACAATTATGTGTAACAACCAGAATGTCCCTATTACACAAGCACATTTCCAAGACACATTCAACAATTATTGTCAAATGTTTGTACTTCCTAAGAAAAATGTTTGGCTCCAGGTCATGATTACAGAACATAGAGTGCAGCAACATATTTTTGTGGTATCCATGTTATTTATAAGAATTGGTTCAACTCAATTAATACAGAAAACTTACCATGTGTGATATGGGGCCTCTGTAGAACACAACCTAATAAAAAAAGTTATGTGAAAAGATTAGGCAAGAAGAAAAAAATGTATAAGAATAATTATTTCTCTAAGCTGTTATGGACAAACATCTATCAGTTGGTATGAACAAATATGTAATCATGCTAAAACACAAGACATGGAAGAGAATTTGAGAGATTCAACAAACAAACCTTCTAAACTATGCTTCTCATGGCCTACATAGTGGTTGGATCAATGTATATCTTCCACTACATGGAGACATAAGAAAAGCTCAAGATCATAAACTTCCAAATCATTTCTTAAACTCCAGATTATTCACATCCAAAGCATACTATGCTTTGACTTTACTCCTACTCAAAAGCTTATCTCAAGTCTCCACAATGTCACCATCATTCTGTTGTACTGTGTATTAGTTCATACTTTTTCTTCCTATTTGGCTACCTTTAAGCCTCTCTCACCCCCGTTTCAATGATCCCTTCAGGGACAATGAAGCCTCCCAGAGTGAAGCTTCCTCAGCCCATCATTATCACCACAATCTGTGTTCTTCTCTTCATAGCAGTCTTGTATGCTGAGAGACTAAGTTTCCCTAACTCCAGCTCCATTTTCAAGTTCAAACCATGTTCAAGAAAGCACCCCAAATCAAAGTCTAGTAAGTTAGCTTCACATATACCATAATTATATCTCATATGGTCTTTGCATGATTTGTTTCTCACCAATTTGATTCTAACTCAGACATGTCTCGTTATGTATGCTGAACAGATGATAGAAAAAGTGAGGAAGTGTTTGCAAATGCCTCATGGACTGATGATAGGTTCGACTTTGACCCAGAAGAATGCAATGTTGCAAATGGAAAATGGGTATTTAACAGTTCATTGAAGCCTTTGTACTCAGATACAAGCTGTCCATACATAGATAGACAATTTTCATGTGTCAGGAATGGAAGGAATGATTCTGACTACCTCCATTGGGAGTGGCAGCCAGAAGATTGCACCTTGCCCCCGTAAGTCTCACACTTAACATTTTGTTTTATGATTAAACTATTCATTTGATCCCTATAGTCATCTAAACTTTTTAAGTTAGATTTTGGTCTTCAACGCTAATACTTGAAAAGAATGTCTAGTGATATAAAACTGCTACAGAATCATTTTATTGGTGATAAACCACCAAGAAAAACTCTGCAGAAACTAAAACTTCATAGTTTTTTTTGTATAAAAAGCCACATTTTGAACTTACAACAATTTGTAGGTTTAATCCAGTGCTGGCCCTCAAAAAGCTTCAAGGAAAGAGACTATTATTTGTAGGGGATTCGCTACAGAGAAACCAGTGGGAATCTTTTGTATGTTTGGTGCAAGGTGTGATACCTGAAAAGAAAAAGTCAATGAAACGAGGGCGTGTGCATTCAGTCTTCAAAGCCAAGGTAATGACACAATGAGTACCACTATATAGCACTTATGTAACATAAAATCATTCTGTGTATGTTCACCTCTTAGTTTCAGATAGAATCGTGTAACTACAATATAAACACAAAAACTGCTCACAGTATTTCCTTTAAATTGGACATGCTAAATGTTGGATATCACTTCAAGAACTAAGAAACCAATGGTTGGTAATTGTTCTATTACATGTGTATTTCATTTAGGAATATAATGCAAGCATAGAGTTCTACTGGGCACCATTTTTAGTGGAGTCCAACACTGACATTCATATCATAGGAGACCCCAAGAAGAGAATAATAAAAGTGGATGAAATCACGGAGCGTGCCAAAAACTGGACGGGAGTGGATATCCTTGTTTTCAATACCTATGTATGGTGGATGAGTGGCCTTAGAATAAAAGCACTGTAAGTTCTCTTTGCTGGATCACCATCAGTGTACAAGCTTTCATCATTTTTGTTCATAATCATTTTCATTTCTCAAATTCAGTAACATTTCATGTTTAACTAAACTCTAGCTTAATTACTGCAGATGGGGTTCATTTGCCAATGGAGAAGAAGGGTATGAAGAATTGGATACACCAGTTGCTTACAAATTTGGTTTGAGGACGTGGGCTAATTGGGTTGACTCAACCATTGATCCAAACAAAACCCGGGTCTTCTTCACAACCATGTCCCCTGCACACACAAAGTTTGTCTATTTCTCTCTCAAACTCCAACCTTTGGTATTCCATAATCAATAAAACTTCTATAAGATCAGCTCATTAAAAATTGTTCTACATTGATCTAATTATTTTAAAATACAGCATGCATAACTGTCATTAGATATATGTTATACACTCTGATTAAATTCATAACTAACTGCATGTTTGTGTGGTTCAAACAGTTCACTTGGAATTTAGTTTTAACTATTTTCTTCTTCAAAATCAATATGGTGGTTTGAAAGACTTTGTTGATAGAGCCAAAAAACTCATTTCAATGATCACCATCTGTACACAGAGACTAGTCTAGGATTATCTATTAAAAGATTTCCAGAAAATCTACAAAGTTTTATGTTAAGTGGCTCTAAAAGACGTTAGATAAACCCTGAACTTATGATTCTAACAATTCAATTGTCATGTTTTCAGAAGTGCAGACTGGGGCCACAAGGATGGTATCAAATGCTTCAATGAGACAAAGCCAGTGAAGAAGAAGAACCACTGGGGAAGTGGGTCTAACAAGGATATGATGAGTGTGGTGGCCAAAGTGGTGAAGAGAATGAAAGTTCCTGTGAATGTGATCAACATAACACAGATCTCAGAGTATAGGATTGATGGTCATTCTTCTGTTTACAGTGAAACTGGGGGCAAAATTTTGACTGAGGAGGAAAGGGCCAACCCAAGAAATGCAGATTGCATTCATTGGTGTTTACCTGGAGTTCCAGATACATGGAACCAAATATTTTTGGCAATGTTGTAACACTTTTTGGCAATTATTGTTGTAACAAGGACATTTGCTTTTGTTTTTCCTGACATGAAGATGTCAAATATGTAAAGCCATATGTCCAACATTGATCCTTCATTAGCATTTGTATCATCTTTTGGTTTTTTCTTGACATGAAGATGTCAATTATATATATCAAGTCATGTGTTCACATTCATCCTTCCTTGGCAATTCTGTGATATAAATATGATAAAAATTTTGGTGCTTATGTGGAGACTCTAGCCCTAAAACAGCAAATATGAATATATACCAAAAAAAAAAAAAAAAAAAAAAAAAAAAAAAAAAAAAAAAAAAAAAAAAAAAAGAAGGGAGGAGTAAATACAATGTTTTATACATTTTGCACTTCAATTTTCACACCTTGAAACCCTACTGTTTAAATTGAAAAATTATTTTCACTTTCATCATCCCAGCAAAAGTGAAATCGAAATATCAATCCTCACTCTCCTCTCTCTTTACACTCTTAAAGAAGGTATTACGGCATCAAGGAAGCAGAATCCAACATCCAAAGCAAAGTCTGTTCCTTCGGAAGGCGAAGGCCATAATCCATGGCTTGAGAAGCACTGCATCAACCAGTCAAATTATCTTCCATTTTGAGCTTCTCTAAGTTTGTTTGAGATGATAGTCATACCTTGTCACTCCATGGGTCAAGTAAACAAAGTATCAATCCATCTTGGGATTGTTTCCATTAATCCCTAGAATTTATTTTGCCTACCGAAGATATAGCACTATATAGATTTTCTAGTTCATATGATAAGTGAAAATGGAAATCGAAATAATAAGTGTAATCAGATTTTAAGTTAACGTAAAACATAAGAAATATTATGGAAGTATACTTTTACCATGTATCATCAAGGTTATCCACGACAAAGTCGTGTCTACACTACAACATTTATGATTTTTTAGTAATATTTTTACAGTTACATTTATTTAAAATGTTATTATATATAAATTTTAATATCTACAATAACATTTTTTCATAAAGATGTTACTATAGATAAAATACATATAATATTGTAACATTTTATAAATAAACGTTACTGTAAATTAATAATAAATTATTATACAGTATTACTTTTATATACTTTTTACAAAAAAGTAATTTAAAAAGTTTAATTTTAAAATATTTAGATTAACCAAAATAAACTAAGAAGTTCAAATTATCCTTAATCATATGGGGGAAAGAAATTCACTCTCAGACTTCTTCATTTTCACCTTCCACCTTCCACCTTCTACTTTCTTTCACAACATTTACCTTTTTTCTTCTCCCTGTTTCCTTTCATTTCTCTATACTTGATTGTTAAAGTGTTTCGAATATTGGCGCGTGTGAGCTTTCTTCAAATCCTGTAACACACCGCACCACATCAAAGAATTCTGAGTTTCAATCTCAGGTAAATTTTCGTAAACCCTAGTTAAATAATTGCATAAACTCTAGTTTTTAGATTTCCTCGTGGTTTAGTTTGCCGGCGTTGTTGTTAGGTTTTGTATGCTTAATAGGCTTCACTTTTGACATTAGAATTGTTCTTCGTAAAAAATGGTCGTGGGTTGACTCTATTGAATCGTTCGTATTTATCCCTCTTCATTATTCCTCGTATTTTTTATATTGCATTCATAGCACGGAAACCTCTATTTTTCTTTTTGTCCACCCTCTAAGTCTAAACATAGTGTTTATTGATTGAGCTATTAGAAGTTTCACTATAACGCTTTTGTCTCGGGAGTAAGGAATCTTATTTGTTGTTAAACATAATTTTAGGCTGAGTTGAACATGTGAAGGTCTATGTGGTCAGACATGTTTGAATGCTTTCGGTAAGCTTGCCAATTAATTCCTTCTTTATAATTGTTTGTTCTCTTTACAACTTCTTTATCATAGTTATTCTGTGTGATTTGAGTATCTTTTAGCCATTGGTTCTTTATCTATTGTTAAATTTTTATCTATTTCAACATTTGAATTCAATATATCTTTTGCTTTAATTCCTTCAGATAGATAGATGGTTCTTATTTAATATTTATTTTATTGGTTGGATTGTTGTTGTGGATTTTAAATATTGAGTCATCTTGTTGCTAATTTTCATTTTTGATTTTATTTTATTTTGTTTGCACAACTTGCAGATTTTAATGTGACCATGTGGTTTGCTTTCCTAGGGTTACTCTGCTCTGTCTTAGTATTGTATGATGCAAGGTGCCTGGTTCTTATTTAGTAATATGTTTTCTAGTACCTGCACTCTAGCTTTATGATAACATGTTTTGTTTTTATTTTGTTTGCTTACGTATGTTGATATGATTATTTTCATCTTCTTGTGCTTAATTTTTATCTTTGTTATGTAAATGGCTTTGGAACTTAATGGGAATTACTATTGGCCAAACTTGAGTCTTTGATAAGTTCAATTAAGACACAAGCTTTGGTCAATGAGACTTTGCGACAACATGAAGCTACAAAAAGAACTGTTGAGTTTCTGAGAGCTGATGTTGCAAAAGCTTTGCATGAATACAACTCTACTACTTCTGAGTTAGACCAATCTAGAACGGTGGTGGACTCACTTGAGACACTAGTCAGTAAACTTGAGTTTAGCTTATTTAGTAATAAACGCAACCATTCTCTAAATGTTGCAGATAATGGGAACAAGGAGTCGAAAGCTGAGATATTAAAAAAGGTTGAGGATCCTAATCCAACTGAAGCATAATTTTTTTCTTTTCTAGTCTGCTATAGAGACTGCTAAGACCAAGTACCAAGAAGAATATACTCAGTTTTCAGTGAAGCTCAAAAAAGCCTATGAGTTGATTGAGCACATTAAATCAGAATCAAGCTAGAGGGTATCCGAGCTAGAGGTGGAATTGAAAAGAAAGAATGTTGATATTGAACATTTGAAAGCTAACCTATTGTATAAGGAAACTGAGTTGTAGGGTATTGTGAAGGAGAATGAGAAGTTGAATTTGCAGCTTCAAAAGAACATTTCATCCTGAAGAGGACTTGAACTTAAAAAAGAGCTCCGAAAACTAGATGAATGTGTGGCTGAGTTAAAGGGTGATCTGATGGACAAGGAAACAACATTTCAAAACATATCTGAAGAGAATGAAATGTTGAAGTTGGAGATCAGTAAGGGGTTTCCACACGGTGGTAATAAAGTGGGGGAGGAAGTTGTTGCAGAATTTGAGGCAGCTAAGGCTGCAGAACTTGAGGCAGCTAAGGCTACAGAACATGAGGCTGTTATTGGTTGGATAGAGCATTGTTGTTGTGGATTTTAAATATTGAGTCATCTTGTTGCTAATTTTAAACATTTTTTTCTAGATATATTTTTCTCCTATTTCTTTTTATGAGTAAAAGTGGTACTAATAAATAATTTTGCATTTTTATTAGGTATTTTGTTTTTATCTCCCAAACAACACAATCATGGACAAGAATTGGATGGTAGCACCTAGATCATCTACTAGGTATATCTAATTTATTTTTGTTTATTTCTGTTGATGAGTCACTAGTTATTTATTGTAAATTACTGTTCTTATACAGTTTTGTGCCATAATTTAAAAGTCATGCATCCTAACAATTCTGTTTATTTTCTTTTCAAATGTTGTTTTCATGTTTTCAATTTGTAATATATTTTATTGCTATTTTATATTCGATATTATATGGCTAGTGGTGAGAAAGAAATATCACCTTTGTTGGGCAAGAATTATAAAGTGTCATTTCCAAGAGGTTCTATGGCTGAAATCCTTGATGAGTTGGAAAAAGTTACATCAAGACCTAGTCAAGCTCCACTCGACGACATTGGTTAGTTATATATATATATATACATATATATATATATATATATATATATATATATATATATATATATATATATATATATATATATATATATAATATGTTATTGTATATGTTTTGTAGACAATGTACTAATTTTATACTTAACAGGCTACTAGTAAAAGAAAAAGAGGTCCTCCTAAATGTCTTAAGACTCATGGCCTGAAGTATGAGGAGCGTTTGCCAATTAAACTTAATGCTCTTGGCCAACCTATTGGTACTTATCGAGCTACACTAAGTAATTATTTGGGAACATTAGCTAGGAATGCACACCTAGCTCCTCTAACTTTTGCTACTTGGAAAGGACTCAAAGATCATGATATGTGGAAAACAGTTTTGGTATTTCACTTCACTAACCTTTATCTTCAATTATATATAATATTTAAATTTTAATATTTATTAATTGATGATATGCAGTCAAAATTTGATATTGAAGAACGTTCCAAAAAGTGGGTTTTAGGAAGCATATGCTCAAGTTGGAGGAACCATAAATGTCGATTGACAGCTAAACATTTTTTTTCCAAATATGTTATATGATTACCACTTAAAAAATAGACCCTTGACCATTCCTCTTGGGCAGTAGAAAATTCTTATAAATTTTTGGAAATCTGACATAGCTAAGGTCACTCCATTATCTAGATTTTATCACATGATTATTTGTACTTATACTTTGGTTGGTTTTTATTTTACTCTTTTCACCTTATTATAAAGGTTCGTAGTGAGAAGAACAAGATAAGTAGAGCAAAATTTACTGTTGTACATACAACAGGAACTAAAACCTTTGCTGAGATATGATATGAAGAGGTTAGAACAATTGCATAACAATTAATGGTTTTATTTATCTTAAACTGATCTTTTTAAACTGGTATTTTTTCTTTCCTCTACATGAGGCAATGAAGAATACTGATGGAAGAGAACCATCTCGTGCATAAATGTTCATCATGACACATAAGCCTAAAAATAAGGAAACCAAAGAAATTATTGTATGATAATCTAAATCATTATCTCTTTTATAATAATTTTGTTTTATAATATTTTTTTAATTATTCTTTTATCGTTTTCATTCATTTTTCAGTCAAAGCTTGAGGATGCAATTGCTTCTCATTCAGAAGAACTAGACAAAAATTCAACTCCAGATGATATATTTTCTCAAGTCTTTGGAAAAGATAGACATGGCTATGTGCGCACATACGGAAAAGGGGTTGTACCTTCAGACTTATGGGGATCTAAATCTCAAGTTGAGATGAGAAAATTAATTAATGAAGTTCAAAGAAATGCTCAAGTTGAACTTCAAAGCATAAAAGAAAAAATGCAAGAGGAAATGGAAGCTAGACTAAAAGAGCAAGTGGAAGCCCACGAGAGTTGAACTTTTACACAACTTCAAGTTTGTTTTTACTCAATTGCACGGTTATTCAGAAGTAATGCTTCTAGACTAGGAAACATCCAAGATGTAAAAGAAGAAATTGTTATTGAGGTATATTCTATAATTTTACATTAAACTTATTATTGAATTACATATTACAAATTACATGTTTTTTTTGTTCTACTTTGATGTAGAAACAAAGTCATACCATCTCCACGAACACGAAGGATGAGAAAACTAACAATAAGCTAACTAAGAGGTAAACTCATGTAACATATTTTTTTAATTTTGTTTTTATATTATTTAGTAACTAATTTTGTTAATCTTATTTTGGAACATATTTTACTATTTTTTTTATCCAGGAAATCAGAAGATCACAAATATTCATCCACTGCCTTTGAAATATTCTCGTAAATACTTGTTCTTTAAAGTATGTTTCAACTTTTGTTCTTTTAGTTTATTGGCTATAATGATCATTATTACAGGCAACAATATGAAAACAGTGGTAAAGAAGTAAATGTTGATTCAGAAAATTTTGAAAGAGTAAGTGAAATTCAATAAATTGATAAATTTTAATTATTTCAACCCATTTATTAATTATTTTTTAAAATAGGTTCCAAAAAAGGCTGTTAAAGCATGGAAGTCTTTGACTAATGAAGTAAATCTAAACTTTTTTTTACTTTTAAGTAATTTAATATTAGTTAAGTCTCTTATTTATGATATTTGAACCAGGAAAAAGAGCCTTATTTCAAAACAGCAGCCAAACTCAGAGGAAAACTACTTGTCAATACATTAAATAAAAGGTTATTGATGTAATTTGTTATCACATTATAGCTTTTATTGATAAGAATTATTTGTTTTTTGGCTTATTCTATATAGGTAATTTGTTTCCTTTATTTTTTATTGTTATTTTAATTATTTATTAATGAACTCCATCTAACACAAGTAGAGAAACTAGTATTGTTCAAGGGAAACAAATAGAAAAAAGAGAACATAAACCCAAAGTTCATTTTGATGGGACTAACTTGAGTCAATTGAAGGATGAGAAATCTCACAAGAAACAAACAAGAAGTGTAAGTTTTTCCAATCTGTCGAAGTTGAACAATTCCTAATTTCAATTATATGTAAGGGTTCAAAGAGATCATTAGTGCTTGCTAGTAGGTTATGGTCAACACTTTGTTTATATAATCTTATACCATACACATAAGTTGGTTCTATGCCTGTTATACACCACCATTGTATTTTTTGCTTTTCACTGATTTTTATTCAGTTTCTCTAATATTTCCACTATTTTGATTTGTTCAAAGAAACAGTTGCGAGCATCCTAAGTTTTTATTTATATGGTGCCTTCTAAGTTTGTTGATTTTGAAAGTGTGACTAATTTGAAGTTAAAGATGTTTTTCCTTCAACGGAAAAATGTGCACATGGATGACAGTACTCTACATCTCCTTGGTATTACAAAAATGTGTTTAAATTATAAGGCTTGAAGAGTATATTAGGAGACTAGTGTCCATTGTCACCACTAAAATTAGTTTTGAATTTTGGTATAGTATTTGATATAGAAGTTTGCAATCTTAATCTTATGCATTCTAATGTTTGAGGGTGTGTCTAGTTTTCGATCTGAAAAGGTGGAAGATGAGTTGATTTTGGATGGAAATGATAAAGAGCCTGTTTCCAAGTCTTGTGCTTTCATTAATTAGGTATATGTTTATGTTATTTCTTCCAAACCCTTCTATAATTTACCCTTGTTTAGACTTTAATTGTGTTTTTCATTTGTTTGCTTTGCTATAGAAATGTCATGTTAAAAACAAGGATATTTGAAAGTCTGTTGATGGTACTTACGACAGTGAGAAGGGAACAACTATGAACACAAAATTGAGATTTTATTCAATTTCTTTGTTTGTCAATTATTATTATTATGAAAATTAGCTTGTTTGGGATTATTCTGTACTTGTTATCTACTAATTAATTATATTATTTGCTGCATTCAGGACAATGCTCCAACTAGAAAAAATAAGACTTCAACTAGAGAGCTACATATCAACTACAGAGATACATATCAACTTGAGTTTGGACATTTTAGGATGTTAACTACAACACCAAAGCGTATTTTGCTTTTATTTTGTGTTCTGACAATAAGTTCTCGTACTTTTATGCACAATGATTTGTTTGATTTGTCCATTTTTCTATTTAAAGTGCAAGCTTAAGCTGAATTATGCTATCTAAAGATTAATTTGGACTTCAAATAAAGTGAAGTATTTGATAATTCAATATCATAATTAGATGCATTTAGTGACATTTTTATAGTATTACTTTTATTAAAAAAGTGTAACTAAATACTTTTAGTAATAAATTTAAAATGTCGTCTCTTTATTAGAAAAAGTTTCTAAAACCTTTTAGTAACATTTTTATGTTGTTACTTTTTTATTAAAAAATATTACTAAAAGATTTTAGTGACATTTTTTAAATATTATTTTTTATTAAATAAATGTTACAAAAAATATTTAGTGACATTTTTATAAATGTTTCTAATGACAAGTGAAAATGTTACTAAAAGTTTTTAGTAACATACGGAATACCTTACATGTGATAAAATGTTACAAAATCATATTAGTAACATTTTGTTTTGATTTAGTAACATTTTTCTTATGTTACTAATTATTATGTATGTGGTCTTAAGTCATGTTTATGTGGTCTTTTGGTATGAGAGCTAAAATTATTTTGTCTGCCTTCAAAGTATATGTCAACTCTAGCCTAATTATCTGTTAAGTAAGATGTACACTTTTACCATGTTTAATGTAAAAGGCTTTGCATGCTAACTACCAAAAATGTTGTGTGAAGAAGAGAAAAAAAAATTAATATTTAATGTTTCTCAACGATCGATGCCATCATATGCTAGAGAAAATTTGAATATATTCAAATGAGTTCAAAGCTACCTAAAGACCAGGAAAAGGAATTGCAATGACTATTTTCTTCAAGTTTTTCGAAAAGAAACATAAGAAGTCATGGAATTGTTTGCAAGTGTCGAATTGCTGCCAAATTTTTTGTGCCCAAAAGTTTTAGAAGAATGTTGTTTGTGTTCATTGGCTCACAAGTAAAGAGTACTTATCCTTGTAATTTTACACAATCCCTCCCTAGTGAGAAAAATTTGTGATCTATTAGATAATCTTTTGTTTTAGCTAGACTGTTGCTCAAAAATTTCTCACTTTAACCAATAGTGTCTACATTCTAAAGAATACCCAGCTTTAGTCAGGAGTAGCTACATTTCAAAAAAATACTTAGTTTTAGCTAAGAGTGGTCGGATTTAAAAAATATTCAAATTTTCAATTGGAATCAACCGAATGGTAAAAAATATTTGTTTTTTTAGTTAGGAGTGTTGTGTTTAAATAAAACTCGCTTGACTAGTTGATCAAGAACTGGACATGGTTTGTACTATGAGACGAACTGGTGAAAAATGCTAAGTATTTTTTTTTCTAGATATGTTACATTACACTACAAGAAAACATGGAATTAACATGGGCTAAAAACCCACGCAAACCATGAGTAAGCTTGCGAGGGTCAAATCCAGGCAAAAGTGGTAGGAGGTTGCGGGGGTCAGACCCACGCAGAAGTGGCAGAAGGTTGCGGGGGCCGAACCCATACTCGAATGACAGAAGCTTGCGGGGGCTATGCCCACGCTTAAAATGATTTATTTTAACAGTTACGTGGGTTCGGCCCTCGCTTATTCTGCGTGGGTTTGGCCCTCACACAATGTGATATTAAAATATTTAATTTGCTCTAGTGTGGGTTCACCCCCACACAAAGTAATTTTTTAAACATAAATATTTTAAAAATAGAAACCCTACACCTTGGAAATTAGAAAAACATTCATCAACAATCACATAATAACAACAACTTTACTAATTTAAATACATTAACAAACTGAAAAATTCAATTACTTGAAATTGGAGTTCCAATCAACTTGAATTTATTTTAATTTAACCATGTATTTCAAAAAATATGTCAATAACCATTAATCATTGAACTAATTGTTGTTTTTAAGAGTAGAATAGCAAAATATAACATGAGCAAATTTATTAAATCCCAGCACAATTATTCAAGTTTCCAGCACACAAAAGATTCAGAATCTAAGTTCCAGTTTCCAGTTCCCAGCACATATTATTCAAGTTTCCAACAGCTTCCCCAAATATGCAATGTAATTTGACAATCTTATGAAACTAACCTGAACTGTCCCCGAAAATTTCCTCAAACGCCGACGACTACCGACCACCACAGACTACCACAAACCACTGTACAACACCCCTAAACGCCAATCACCGGAAAGCAAAACCCCAAACTGTAAAATCAAAAAACCCAATGCTTAAATAAAAAATTAAACCAAACAATGAACTAAAATCAAACTTACAATGCAATCCTATGTGATATTTTGGACAACTTTAAACTCAACACTAGTACAAAATACATATTTAACGTCTGCCTTCAATGACGGTCAAAAGGAAAAACGACATTGTCAAAAATGCGGTGGCATTTTTGTAAATAAATGAACAACATAACGTCGGTTAAAGAAAAAAACCGCCATTGAACTCCCACTTAAGCTTTAAAATTCAAAAGTTTTAAATTTTAAAATGGCGCTGATGCACTACGTCGGTTAGGAGCTCTTAACTGACGTGGTGAAGTCTCCCATGACCTTGGTTTGGACCACTTAACCGATGTCATGGTGACTATGTTACTGAAATGAAAAAGGGGGGTAAAATTAGGGTATGCACAACGTCAGTTCTAGGCTCCTAACCAACGTTGTGGATCACTTGAAATCAATTTGGGGATTTCAGGTGATGCACCACGTCGGTTGGGAGCACAGAACTGACGTGATGCTCCCAGTTTTACCCCCCAACGCGTTTTCACTTTCACTTTTATGCTTCCTCAACTGTTCGCGCCTTCTTCCTACACTGTTCCGGCGACTTTCTTCCTCGTTTTTTACCTCCATTTTGTCCTCATTCAACTCCATTTCACTCTTTCTCCATCATAAAGGTTGGTAGCTACATTTTGACCGTTTCATTTTCAATCTCGGTTTGGTTTGGTTTTTGTTTGAAGCTTTGAGTTCTCTTTTTCTCCTCCGTTTTTGTTTCATTTCAGTGGTTTGGTGAGTTTATTGACTCCATTTTGCGTTTGTTCGCTTTCAGGTTTGCTTGTCTTTCAGTTTTGGGTCACCACTGCTTCTCGGTTTTGGGTCACCACTACTCTTCAAGAGGTATGTTCTTTATTGAATTTGAAGTGGAAAATTAGAATGGTTATTTGGATTGAAATGGTTATATGTATGATTAGAATGCTTGTTTGAATTGCTTGTATGATTGGAATGCTTGTATGGTTTCAATGCTTAAATGGCCTTTGTGTATAGTTTAATATATAAGAAATGCGTTTGGGTTCTGAGTCCGGGGATGTTCGATCCCCGACAATTTGTATTTAATCTTGCTTATTTAGGGTTTTATCTGAAAATCATTCACTAGTCGTAGTGATGGATCGAAGTTGGATAAATACAAGTCGAATAAGTGATGTTTATGCGAAAGGTGTTGAAGATTTTTTGGAATTTGCTAAACGGAATGGAGCAGGAAGAAATGGAAGATATTACTGTCAATGTGTGAATTGTGTGAATTTAAAAAGACTAGATATTGAGTTGATACGAGAGCACATTCTTTGTGATGGTTTCTTGAAGGATTATACAATGTGGACTTAGGACAGTGAAGTTCTAGAATTACCATATGCATCTGATCAAGATCAATGTGAACATTCTAAGCTATATTCTGAAGATTACATGAATGACATGATTCGTGATATTGGAGGAGAGAGTGTCCACCAAGTCCATGTGTTTGATTCTTTGAAAGATGATTCAAGAAAAAAATTGTATCCCGGTTGTTCAAGTTTCTCACATTTGTCAGCAGTATTACGGTTATTTAATATGAAGGCAAGAAATGGGTAAACTGATAGAAGCTTTACTGAGTTACTTGAATTTTTCCATGAAATACTTCCTGAAGGTAATACATTGCCGACCAGTCACTATGAGGCTAAGAAGATATTGTGTCCAATGGGTTTGGAGTACCGAAAAATACATGCTTGTCCAAATGATTGTATATTGTACCGAAAAGAATATGAAGGATTGCATAAGTGTCCCAGATGCGGGGTATCAAGATACAAAGTAAAGGATGATGACGGTGATGAAGATGACATGAAAAAGGGTCCTCCTGCCAAGGTATTGTGGT
>Ga0209700_105442_pt1 | contig 21463 bp, 7 predicted proteins | sample SiratroredBW_FD_187528 | JGI IMG/M metagenome (GOLD analysis project Ga0209700, IMG submission 187528) | Root nodule microbial communities of legume samples collected from California, USA - Siratro red BW (SPAdes) (version 2) | ecosystem: Host-associated > Plants > Roots > Nodule | place: USA... | reverse complement strand
CACGTAACCGACTCCAGGACCTGAAATCTGGTTTTTGCGAACTTGCCTTATCTTGTTTTTGGTTTTCCATAATTTTCCTTTAATAAATTATGGTGGCGACTCCTCTGTTTTTTAAAAAAATTATATATTTTTATTCGCCGTCCCCGTCGTGACCCCGGTTGCGACAATATATATATATATATATATATATATATAAATGTGTGTTTCTCTTTAAATGTCATTACAATTATGTGCACCATAATATTTTTAGTGTGAATAATTTTTATCATATTTAATTTTCTTATTAGATTTTTAATTATTTTATTTGAATTCAAAGTAAATATAAACTAGCTTAAAACTATAGTAATAATGTGGGTCGGGCTTCCCTGTATTTGATTTGTCAGTAATGGTCAAGAGGAGACTTGTAGGTTAACAAGTTTAATCCATTTATAACTACAGATTTGTGAGTTAGTCAATATAAATTCAAAAAAATCTAAAAATCCTTTATAATTCTTTCAATTCCAAATTTAAGTATCCCGTAAAAATTAAAAATTTACTGTAAATATAAAATTATAAAAATTAATTAAAAGCTAATAACTTACTTTTTACTGTAAATAAATAATGAAATGTGTAATAAAAAATATTAAAGTAAACCATGAAATAAAATTTAAATTTTTAGTTATAAATACATAATACTGATAAAATAATACATATAAATATTTTATCATATTAAACACATAAACTCAAATATCAGATCCGCCTTCCATTATCATCTTTACTTAAAACCTTTTTAAATTAACAACAATTGTATCTATAATTGGAAGCACTAATTCCACTAATAATGTAAAAGGAGATGTATAATTTATCATGCACTTCTTTTTATACTATTAATTAAATTGTAATACAAATAATTTCTAATAACTGCAGTCACATCAAAATTCTTCCAATGTTACTTTCAGTTTAATGATATTGACATTAAAATTGTAAAGTTGAATGATTTATTACACCAATTTATCAAATTGGTTTAGTGCCATAACTGAACCAACTTACATACTGAACATTGCAATATGTTACAATACATTGAACAGGTGACAACACGGGAGGGCAAAATTGTAAATGTCTGACTTTCTATTATTTTCAGCTCACCCTCCCCTCCTTTCCATCTACCCAAATTTGCATAAATTGGTAGATCGAAAAAAAAAAAAAGTGCGCCTCCCTATCTACATAAAGAGTAAATTGGTGGAAACAATCACAATAGAAAGGAAAGTAGAAAAAAAATTATTTAAATTAAAGAAAAATAAGTAAAAAAATAAAAAAAAATATATATATATATATATATATATATATATATATATATATGTATATATATTATTATATTTATGTATATAATGAATTAATGTTATTATTCATGATCCATTATGATTGTTTTTCTGGGTAAATATCCTCTTAATTGCTAAGAAAGTTTTTCATATTAATATTTTCTGTGTTTTTCTGGATCAGAAAGAATCAGGTTCTTAGAAATATATAATTTCTCCAAAATTTTGTCAATCAAGTATCTTTAGTTTTATTAATTATTATGGACGGTAAAAATTTTCTTCAAAATATTTAATGGAATATTTTATTCAGTCACATAATTAAGATTCAAATTCAAGAATCAAGTTCTTTGGAAACTAATCACCAACAAATTATCCAAGAAAGTTATACCATAATTTTAAACTAGTTGATCCTTATAACATATAGGATAATGCATGCATAAGGCATTAAAGAGGCCTACAAGTGTATAAGCACTGAAATGCTACAAAGGAAGCCTCATAAATTAGGCTTTTTGAATGCACATTTGATTTGTAGGTGCCAGACAAGCTAATGAGTATTAATGAGTTTAAGCTTTCAATTACATAATATATATAATTATAACATTAAAGTGGTAATTTAATACATTATTTAATTAAATAAATCATGTTCTTTATACCTAAAATTTGAAACTTTTAAGTAAGACTTTTTAAAAAACTTATGAAGGATTACTCGGATGATCAAATAATTGGTGCTGTCAATTTCAAGAACTCTTTCACTATTTTCTATACATATATATTAGATTTGAATCTATCAATTAATTAATGGAGATATATAATGATACAAGAAATTAAGTCAAAATAAAGAGCAACATTAATTGTCCGTCAATTAAGTTCTTTCTGTGAGATATAAATACATGTGAAAAAAATATGTAATATGAAAATAAAGGAAAAGAGATTCCAAGTGTTGGAAAAAAAGGAAGTTTGCAATTTTGTCATAAAAAATTGCACTAGATAATTTGCAGCTTTATTGGGAGATAGATTTGAAACACTTGTATTTAAAGTTGTACCTCAACCTTATTCGTTCATAAGTTACACCGTAGGATAAGGACACAATTATCCTGCTCAAGACAGAGCCAAAGAAAGAAAAAAAAAAAAAAAAAAAAAAAAAAAAAAAAAGCCGAAATTTACAGGTTTGAAACGTACCCTTTGTGTCATCTGGAACAATTAATGGTCTATCTCTGACTTATTAATAGTATCTGTTAGTGAAGCTTGTATTCTAGAAAATCCCACTCCACTTACTGGATTAATTGTCTTGAAGCTCATCTATCACCAACGGCTCAGTTTCTGAACAGAACAAAAAGATCAAAACTAAGCATTCATGAATGAGCTTTAAAACTGGTTGCCTTGTATCCTCGAGTAGAATAAAAATCCAAGAAGCAAATTCATATAATAAGGATTAGTTAGAAGATATTGGTACCCCATAGTTCTGTTAACCTCACTCCAGGATCCGATTGAAACCAGTAGTCATCTTCCATCTGCAAATAAACACAATGACATGACATGTTTTTCCAGTTTTCTTGGTAATTTACCACTCAGAGCTTCAAGTTATACATACATCAAAATCTGTGGGAGTTATTTCTTGAATTCCAGATGCCTGTGATCCCTGAAAATTGAAGCTCTCAGAAGTATTATTTTTATCACCTTGGCTTTCTAATAATCCCACACCCCTCTTGCTGTAGTGCTCACTATTCCATGATGGATCTGTTAATTTCACCCGTTTGACACTATCATCCTCATACTTGCAGTCGTCCTTGCTTCAAAGATTAAAAAGATCAGCAGTTATTAGAAGACTCAATACAAAGGAAAAATGACCTTTAAACAAACAAAGAGCAAAGATTTAACAAAAGCAAACACAAAGAGAACATAGTAATAAAGAAACTTTTGGCTGCAATGTCACAGTAGAGTAGTACCTCAAGAGGTACAAATATATTGGTCCAGTGGCGCTTCTAACAATCATTTTGTACTGCCTTTGCCGGAAAACTAATTCCTGCTCATTTGAGTGAAGAGTCAATTAAAATCTTGTCACACACCAAGCATGTTTCAACCCTATATTAGTCGAAAGTAGATACCACCTCATCAGGATCAGGGACCTCGATGAAACTAGCTTTTGGAGCCTTGATTGCAATAATTTCTTGATTCTGAGAAAATAGTAGATAATAGGTAAGTGGCCATAATGATAAACAGATATATCTTCATAAAATTTAAGCGTTTAGAAAAAAAAAAAAAATTACCTGGAAGCATGGAAGACTGAGAATCTCTTCCTTGGTCAAAAAAAGGTACCTAATGATAAAGCAAGCTTACTATCAGGTAAAGAAACCTAGAAATTGCAACTCAAATACAAGACAAGTTGTCAGAAGTTCATACTTTCGAGAGCTTTCACTTTCCTCTAGGTTTCTTAGAAGCTCCTGTTTTTTCCTGAGAAATTAAAATGATAATTGTTTTTAAAAAAATAGATCAACTATATGGAACTTCACACGATATCAGTTGCAAACAGACCTTATACAATCATCAAGTTCGCATTCCCTGGCATATAGACTTTCAACTTCAGCCTGTATTGAATCAAATTGTCAGAGTTGGACCAAATCACTAGCACACAGCTATTGGCAGGTGGAGCTAAAATCCTAAGAGCAACATGCATTTTAAACTAAAATTGGTGATCAATTACATTAGTCCAAGGCACGAGCAGAAGCTTGCTATAATATCTGCATAGGCATACTATTATGAAGTTCGGGATAGAAGTGGCGAGACCAATACATTCGTTCCATAGTATGAAGTTTATACATGGTCCATATGTAAATAAATAGTACCATAAGAGATGGATCATGTTACATTTAGATTTTGCCTCGTCCAAGAAGCTTATTAAAAGGCATCATATCATATATTGTTTTGTAAGAGACACTTAAGCTATTCAGAAACATGTCAAGCAAAAGCTTAAGTTTCTACAGAACACAGATACTCACGACAAGTGATCCTTTTAAAATGCACTTATGTGACCCAAAAATCTTCTTTTCACTCCTAGAACAATGTCTTTAGCAGTTTAAGTTGAAAACTTGAATTTTATTTTGATCAATTTCTTCATCCTCTACTGCCTTAACTGTACAATTATTAACAAATATTTTGGACATGGGTCCCATATATTCCAAGGGATTTTGGAAAATTCCATTTTTTTTTCCTACTAAACATTAAAATCAAAGATTCCTTGGAGACTTGGACCAGTGACTAATCGGATGGCTAGGAATGAGATTCCAAGAAGACATTCAGGATTCCTGCAACCCATGGCTTCAAAAGAAGCAAAGTAGGTTTTCGTTTTTCACTTATAAGGTCGTATGTAAGCTGACAAAAAAAATGGTCGTGTGTAAAAAATTAAGTCATGTTTACAATTCAAACCAGGAATTAAGGAATACATCTGAATTGAGTCAAATAAAAAAGATCCAAAACCTTTAGACTGTTAATTTGGGATTCCAGTTCGCGTGGCCCACGTCCATCACATCCCCTGCTCGTAAGGCACAACGTGTACGTATCATACATATGAGAAATATGATAAAAGAAAAACCACAGATTAAGAAAGAAAATAATAATATTTACTTCCACTGTATATGATTCTTTGAAGTTTTCTCTATCAATCCTACTCCTTCAAGAACATTTGTAATGTCATAAATTCTCCTTTTCTGAACCTGTCAAAATTAATTTTGGATATGTTATAAAACCAGAAATGAAAAAGCCAGGAAGCAGAAGTGCATTATACTAATATTACAAATAGGAAAATTTAAATTAAAAGGACTGGAAGAGAAGCCCAAAATAAACCTGACAAAAGAAGCCATCAGTGAATAAAACCATGAAAGACATTTTCTATACCTCCAAGATCTCAGCGGTTTTATTAAGATCCAGGGTGCCATCCTTAGCATCTTGGATCAAGCTCACAAATTTCTTTGTTAACAATCCTGCTCAAGGCATATGATAATAGTGCATTATAAAGATAGCCACATTAACTAAGAAAATTGAGTTAAAAAGGCATCATGGAGGGACGAATACTTGAGTATAGACATACCTAAGGAACTATCATAACGACAGTTGTTAATCCCAGTTGAATTAGGGAAATCTGATAAGGAAAATACACCCAACATAAACTCCAGCAAAATAACAGTTATAATAAAAACAAGGGGAGATATTGATATATGTAAATTAATGAAGAGTTTAACAGAATCATAGTCTAAGAGAGTGTTACCGGCACCAGGTCTGTGAATCCCAGATTTTGTGTTCTTAGAAACTTTTGATTTACCAGTTTGCTTTCCTCTTACGGTAGGCTCCGTTTGAACTGGAGGGGGAAAATTAACTGTTTTGCTCATGTCAGGAGCTACTTCGAGATTACTTGTGTGAGATTTGAAATTATTGCTTTCACATCTTTGACTCGACTGCATAGGTAGTTGAATGCGAACATTAAAGCCTTACAAAAACTACAATCTGGCGGAAGCTTATTCAGCATAGTATATTTCTAAAATTTAAACGTTGAACAAAATATAAAGAGGGTCAGATGAGCGGAAAATAAAATTCAAATATAAGCTTACAAAGAGCCAATAATTTTTATCATTGATAAATATATTTTTTAACCATCACAGAGCCTAGTTGAATCCGCATGAAGATCAACAAAAAGTCAAAAAGTGATTACAAGGGCATTGGTAGCAAAAAGGTAGATCAAGAAACATAAAAAAGAAAACTTGCATTGGCTGCAATCTCTAATGATCCAAAAACAATTTATCAAAGTGTATGCGGAGGAAGAAAACATGTGAGTAGGTGAATGTTAGATGTTGTTAAGATTACAAACAAAGAACTATAGGTGAAATGAATGCATTGTATGGCAAACAAAACAGCGGTTATAATTTAGATGATGAGATTGTATTAGTTGGAATCAGGGGCATGATCTATCCATGCGATCATGAGCAGAGAAGGAAAAGAGAAAAGGAATTGAAAAGAGAGAACTCACGGAGAAATTGGGAAAAAGAGAATGGGGAAGGGGAGAATAGTGAGAAGGGGAGTGCAATAGGTGGAATTTGAATTGAGGTGGATGAGGAGGGAGGTGGGGTTGATGATGATCCTCGCCGGAAGTGGACATGAATGGAGAAGAGAAGAGAAAGGGTTTGGGAAACAGAGAGAGCGGGAGCGAGGGAGGGGGTAACAGTAACAGTAACAGTGAGAGTGAGACTGTTATATAGCAACGGGAAATGGAAATGGAAAAAAAGGGGTGAAAATGAGATTATGAATTTGGAAGAAACAAAAGAGAAGAGATGAGTTGTTGAGTGAAGAGTGAGCGATGAGATATTGTGATGAGATGAGATTGAGTGGCCGCCAACACCAACGCAAAAAAAGCGGTCAGTTCAGTTCGAATGCACACGCCACCCCGCCTTTTGTTTTCCATTCGCTCCCCCCTTCTCCCCTATTTGGGCCTCTCTCCGCCCTACTTTTCCTTATTGGGCCTCTCTCTCTGCCCTACTTTTCCTTATTGGGCCTCTCTCTATCCCACTTTGCATACTCAAATGGTTGGTATGAGAATAAGAAAAATTAACAAATAAAAGAATATGAGAGTTGGACTTTTACTATTTTGGGCCAAGAGTAGATAGAAATTAAAAATAAATAACAAGAGGTGGTGAGCGTAGAAAAATAGGTGTGTCACTAGGATATTTTATACTCTTCTCAATTCTAAAGCTATAAACAAAACCTTAATTCTTCCCGTTCTTTCTCCTTCTTTCCCTTTCATCTCCTCCAAAAATAATCCAAACTCTCATATTCAACTCTCTTGTGTCTCCAATAGTCAAAGCAATTTATTTGTTCTGGGTATTTCCTCTTTCTTTTTTTCTCTCTAAGTTTTCACATTCATTGTTTCAAGATTTGTTGAGAATAAGAAGAAATTGAGATTTAAAACTTTAATTCTTGGCCGTGTTTGATAAGTTATAACTTGATTTTTGAGTTTGTCAAGAAGTGCATTTGATGCTTTTGACTCGTTGTTTTTTTCTTCTTTGAAGTTGTAGTTCCTTATACCACAAAATTCAAGTTTTAGGTATAAATAAATGAATTTCTACTTTGGAAATGATCATTATATGAATTTGATTAGAAAACTTTATTTTGAATCGATGAGTTATTATGTAAAAGTGATAATTGTGCATGTTGAGATTTGCAAAATTTTGAACCATTAAACTAGTATCTTAAAACTTGTTGCTAAATTTGAGATGAAATTTGGTAAAACGGTTGAATTTAAAGAAACTTATGCTTTAGGTATTTAAGGAAATTTGAACTTTCATTCAATCCAAATGGTTTGATTTAGGGTTTGTTTTTAAATTGAGACTTAATTGAGACATATATATATATATATGTGATAAAATAATGGTTTAGATTAGAAATTGTAAGAGAAACTTATTTATATGAAATAAATCATAGTTTTGAGATGAATTAAAATACATTCGAAAAATAAAACGATGTTAATATATCAAATTTGGTCCGAATGAGGTTTTATTAATTAAAAAAAAATCATGATGCTAGTTTCACGAGGAGTTCTTTTGAAAATATAGATTATATGATAGAGGTGAAAATGAATATAATAAGTATTTTGAGATGTTTTGAATTTTTTTAGTATGTAAAATTATTGTTTAAATGAAAAGTTATTACTCAACTAACATTTAGGACAAAAGTTTTTGAGAGTATTATAAATTGAATAAAAAATAATTATTCACACACAAGAAGAACAATATAACTTGAGATAAGATATAATATATGGGAGTATCACAAGCAAACTTTATTTTATCGGAAAATATCAGTTTAAAGGGAGAAGACCTCACTTAAATGACATTCCATTAAAAAAATTCTCCCTCCTTACAAAAATAAACTAGTTCTTGTTATCCAAAGCTCAAAACTGTTGAATTATACCATTACAAGGATTTGGTTAGTTAATGTTTAATTAGATTGATGATTATATGCAGACATTAAAATGTAATTCTTGATATATTTGTATGCATGTGTGTGAACAATGTATTTTAGACGAAAAAAAAAAAGTTTTTCATATGGATGATTCTATAGATATATATTTTGTGAAAAAAAAATATTTTAAATGCTAGTTTCAAACTAAGTACCTAATATTTGTCTTTCAAAAATTATTTAATCTTATTGCATTTGAAATCATTTGTGTGCTTATTGAGCTGATATTTATATAAATAAGTCTTGGGTGAGATGTGATTAAGATTAACGAATATTGTTAAAAACTTTTCAATATTATCTAATAATATATAGATTAACGTGACATTATTATAGATACAGGTATTGTTATACCTAATTTTTTAAATCAAATATGAGGATAAGAAAGTATAAATATATATTCATCTTATATTCCATTTGTAATATTTTTTCAATATTATTTGATCAAAGATAATAAAACATGTATTATTTTTATATAAAATTTCTTGTAATATCATGTTTTGCTCTAATTTTTACTTTGATAAATAAATTATTTAATAAATATTTGAATAGGTACTATCATTAGTTCAAATATATTTGTTAAACATAAAAAGATGTGACACAAGTTTTAGAGCCATTGATATTAGTAATGGAAATGAATGAGTTTCTAAAAACGTTATAATGCAACTCATTATCATCTTTTCACAAGATAATGAGTTTGTAAGAAGAAAAATTAAGTTAATGTTTTGATAATTTTTAAAGTAAAATTTATTAAACTAGTTTATAAATTTAATTCAATTATATTTATATAATTATGTATTGATAACTGAGTAAATTATAAGCATCTAAATATATATTTAGTCCTTTATGTTTTTTTCTAAGTTAGGAAACGTTAGAGTATTTATATAAAAATATAGATAAATTTCATAACAAATAAAGTATTATTTTGTTATTAAGATATAATATATTTTTAAATATTTAAGAAATAAATTAGATTTTTTTATCATTTTAAAATATTAACTTAATAAAATTAAAATCTCTTAATTCAAATATATTTAAAAATATGTGAATTCTAAATAGGAGTGAAAGTAAAAATCTTGGCATTGCATCTACTACATATCTGAATTTTACAAATCAATTCTTAATAGAAATTGGGTGAAATTTGTAGAGATTGAATTATTTTCAACACTATTTAGATTCTATAATATCTTGACTGCTTGACACCACATTTTTTACAGCATTCACATTAAATTTTTTCATTCTTCATGATCTAATAATTAATTATGATATTTCTCTTTTTTATATCTTTTATATAACACTATCTCTTAAAACAAATCATCCTTTAATAAATATTTATAACAAATAAATTTTTTCTGTATTACCTTTGGTGATTTATATTTTTTTTAAGTTAAAAAGTTAAAGTGCAATTTATTAAAAATTTAGAAAATAAAAAACTTTTTTCTTAAACAGAAATACTGTCTGAAACAATATTTTACACTCTGCCTGATCATTGATAAAAATAAATTAGAATTTATGATCTAAATTGAAATAATAAATGTATATCTTACATTATAAAATGGGAAACTGAATGATTTATGAGATGGATCATGAATGATTTATGAGATGGATCATGCTATTTGATTTATATAAATAGAATTGAGAGCTAAATTATTTATGAAAATGGATCATACTATTGATTTATATAAATAAAAGTATTATAATTGGTTAATAAATTTTTAAATTATTTTTATCAATTTTTTTATTTATATTTATGTTTTCAATTAAAACATTGACACAGACAATAAAAAAATATGTTTTAAATCAAGTGTAATATATGTTTAACTTCTACTTAAATTATTTATTTATATGAATATTTTTTAAATAAAATTTAAAATTTATAGATGGAAACTAACCTAATTATTCTATTAATAAAAAGTTATCTGTTTGTTTATTATATGAAAATTAAATATAATATTTTTTTATAGTATTAATCTCATTCCCACTTATCAAAAACTAAACTTCTTAAACTTTCAACAACTCTCTACTCCAAAACTAAATACAGCAAACTAAACACAAAGCACAACTGTAATTAGTAAAACTGAATATATACAACAAACAACTTAAAAGTTCGGTGTTTTTAGTTTGGTGCGAGTAAAACACGAGAATGTTATTTTTTTAAACATTGTTTAAACGAGATGAACAAACAGAAAGAGGGAACCACATGTTAACATAACATCTACATGACTTTAAGCAAGTGAAATAATGAAATTAAACAAAAAATAAAAAAAAATAAGAATACAAAAACTAAAGGGTCCAAAAGTAAATTACTAAATAAATAAGAAGCACCTCAATTTTATAAAAAAAATAAAAAAACTAGTACCTTTTACATATATTTTTTTTATTTCAGATCAGATAATTTGGACAATATTGTATCATTTAAATGCATGTGTAGCAAAAGCATCGGATAAGTTTATATATATATATATATATATATATATATATATATATATATATATATATATATATATATATATATATATATATATATTTTACAATTGATACATTTTTTACATCTTGTATATATATTCTTATAAATATATTTTCAGTTCATTCATTAAACATATATTAAGTGTCCAACTTTTAATTCATTGATTATATCTTATATTATGAATCACTTATATAAATATTTGAACACTTTATTATATTTTTAGAATAAATATACATTAGATTACATAAAGGTCTACATCGTTTTTTTTTTACTAAGTTATCATAAAAAAAAATTACATAATAAGAATATATTTACTCATAATCAATCTCTATTAATCATGACAAAATGATGAAAATAATTTTTTAAAATAAAAGAATAGAGTCATCATCAATATCTATTTTAGAAAAATATTAAAAAAAAACTTAAAAAATATGATTTGTTAATTATAAAATAGATTTCATAAATATACATGAAAAAAATATTAATAATATGTTCTAAATTATTGTCTTTAATTAAATGTTAACATTTAAGTAAATTAAAAATATTTATTTTATCTTTAAACAAATACAATAATATTTTATCATTTATTCGTCTTCTTTTACTTATAAAAGTCAAAAAGTATCATTATTATTATTATTATTATAAAAAATAATATTACTTTATTATTTTAGATTTGATAGAAACGATAATCTACTTTTATGTATATTGGGTGCAATGAAGTATTAAAATTACATAGTTCTTCTGTAAAAATATATTTACAAGTGTCAAGATTTCAATATATATTATTTTTAATTTTAATTTAATAAATTTTTTATAACACTCAAATTAGAAGTACATCCATTATTTTTTAAAAAAGATTGAATAAACAAACTAGAAGTAGATCAAAATAATTTGTAGAATAATCAAGATATAAGTGGATTACATAAAGTGGTTTAGAATAAATTTTAAAAATAATTAAACAATAAAGGTATCTAAATTGGTTTAAAATATTTCTCAAATAATCAAATAAAAAATTATAAAAAATAGTATAAAATATTTTTTTATGCAGAAAATAAATATCGTTCCAAGTCTGTTATTTTTAGACGGAACAAGTACAAGACACAATGATTAATGTCTCACCAAACAATCATCATTACCCCCAAACCTTTACCTTAATGATAAAATTCCTCAGACACAATGTTCAGCTATTCTCATTCATTCATTATCATCACACCTTTTACATTCTCTGTTCCTCATAAATTAATTATATAATGGAACCATATTATTATATGAATGTTGGTGAAATTATTGAATTCACTGAATTTTTATGCCATATTGATTTCGTAAGATGTAGCAAACCATACAGCCAGAAAAGCAATTGGATAATTTTTACAAAATGTAGCTAACTTTTTTAGATTAGGAAAAAAGTTAATAAAGTTCAACAATTGATTAGGTGATTAACAAAATCATAAAATTAACATACAATGATTTCTTCCAAGAGATTGTAAGCCGTTACTTAAATAAACTTTTATTAACACAGGTTAATTTGGCTCAACACGAAATCGTGTTGACTTCATTTGGACCAGTATTCACGTAATTGTGCTTATTTAATTTAACTTAAAATCAAAATATCCATTGTCAAAAGAAGGCCAATCATTATATTCTTAGCTTCTAATCTACTTCCAATTTGTAAGTAATCATACGTTCTTAATAATCATATTAATGGATTAATTACTTCAACATAAGCAAATAGCAACAATTCTTAGGATGAGGTCATGCCAATGTGCTATTAGTATGATTCATTGAAGGGAAATCTTAAAGGAAAGAGAAGGTTTTTCTTTTCTTTCCAATTTTAAAGTAAAAAGACGTTTTTTTTTTTCATTTTTTTTTTCGCATAGATGAAAGAAAAGAAACAATATGGAAAGTAGAACAAGACTTAATATTTTTATCTCTTATTTAATTATAACAAATTTAGAGAGAATGTTTATATAAAAGTTAATTTATTTTACGAGTAAGTCGTATTTAATATACTAATTAATTTTTTATTTTTATTTTATTAATTTCATATATAGTTTGAAATATTATATAAAGTAGATTAAAATAAAAAATCTTACGTAATTTTAAATTTCATTAATCAACTTTATTTTGACATAGAATATACTTTCCAAAATATAAACAAAGTTTCCAATTACATAGTATTTTATAAATATTCAATGATTTTATTTACAATGCTCAGCATATAAGTTTCTAAAATTAATAATTTAATTTACAAATAAGCATATTCTGTTGTAATTTTTTTAACATATTCATTTTTAGAAGGTAAGTGGATCGAAACGTTATCCATTTAACTTGAAAAAGGGTTTAAGTTTAACTGTGGGTTCACTTCTCAGGTTGATTTTGTTTTCGATGTTTTGATAGATTGATTGTTTTTGTAATAATTATGCTATTAGTGGAAAGATTTTGCTGACTAATTGCGACCTTATTTAAGAAATTAATTAAATTTCACTTGAATTAATGATAATTTGGTGGATGGATTATTTTGATTAGATGTTATTTTATTAGACAAGAGTGTTATATTATTTTTTATTTTATTCTGGATTTATTTAACTCAGGACGATTTCTTTCCAATAACATGTTTGTTAAGATAATTAGTCTATTTTATTTGTAAAAATTATAAAAATACTACTTAACTTGAAAATACACTCAAGATGATAACTTATACTATTTTTCATAAATTGTAAAGATGTAGTTAATAATTTGATTAATAAAATTTGGAAATACAAAATAAATTAAATAACTAACCAATGTTATTGAAGAATGCTACTCATATATTAATCCTAACAAATCCTCGTAAATTTCTCAATTTAAGTATCAAATAAGAATAACACTATTTAATGTCTTAAAATTCAAATACACACACACACACACACATATATATATATATATATTTCATAATAAATTTTAAGGGTTTAATTAATGTATTTAAGAGTATAAATGATTTAATAATATGAAATATTAATAATATTTTTTTATTTAAATTAAAAAACTTATAAATAGAAAAATGAAACTGCCCAATCTTCATTTTACAAAAATTATAATCTCTCTAAAATATTTTTTTCACATACTTCTGTCTAAAACCTCAAAGAATTCATTAACCTATTCTTACTCATCTTAGTAATCTTGATTGAAAATATAACATTTATGTCTGAGGATAAATCATTTTTTAGTAAATTTTCATTTGTCCTTTTTTTCTTACTCTAGTCTTTAAATTTGATTTCATACATAGGTTTTATTGCTCGCAAGTGTTATGTGTGGGGTTAAGATAAATCTTTATAAGTCAAAAAGCATAAGGGTTTAGATTGTTGATCAGACATTTATATATAATTGTTTTAAAATAAAAAAATTAGAAATTTAAGCTTGAGTAAATAAACCATAATAAGTAAGGAAATTTAGTTTTATTTATTATAATACCTTGTGATAGTGGATCTAATGAGTCTGAATGTAACTTACTCATAATAATACAAGTTGTTTTGTTCGATGATAACCGTGTATGACAAATAAAAGGATACTAAAAAAAGTAAATCATATATATATATATATATATATTAATATAAGATTTTTTTTTGTTCATTTTTTTTTGATATATATATATATATATATATATATATATAAAATTTTTTTTTTTTTATTTTTTTTTTATATATATATATATATATATATATATATATATATATATATATATATTCCTAAGAATAAATTTTATTTTAAAAAATTGTAAATATAATATAAATATTATCTAAATATATATTTATATTATAATAATTAATATTAATGTGACGTTTGGTGAGATATTACATAAATATCTAAATTTTAGTAAAAGGATAAATTGTATGTCAATATTAAAGTATTGGCAAAGTTTACTTCAAATACAAGTATTTCTTTATTATATTAACTAATTAAAAATTATTCTATTTGACCATAATCTATGATATACATTCTATTTAATATTTTTTTATTAATTTGATTTTTAACTAATTTGAATATAATATTTTATTATTAAAATAAAAATATTAAATGGATATTTATGAAAGGATGGTGGTGAAAACAAAAATTTTGAAATGATAACTTGCGTGACGGACATGCATATATGTGTGGGAGTGGGTGTGCGCTCACCGTTACTGTTTGTTACATTACAACTAAAAACCCCACCCGGTGGATATTTGGGATACGGAACGATTCGTATTGATTGCGACAAACAAAAGATATAATCACAGATATAAATATTGGTGAGTTCATTCCTGCACTATTCACGTTATCCTTGCTATAATTTGATGGTGAAAGCAGAAACTTTTGCAGGATTGATGAATGTACATAAAAGAAAAATCCAGAAAGAGGGAATTAGGTCAAAATCAGTGGCTTTAACGTTGGACATGTTGGATGGGTTCCACAAATGTTACAAATGATTCTTGTTGGAGATCCGTCAAGGTTTTATATTTGAGGCAGAGTGGACCGATCATCATTCTTCGCCTTTTATTAAACTCACCGCTAAACAACAAATCATCAAATTTTGCTCTGTCCAAAGCTTCTAATTCTCCTCCCACCATTTAATTAATCAAACACAGCAACTCATGAATTAGCTTAAGATGTTAATTCAACATAATCAACCAAACCAAGCAAAGAAACCAAGAAGGCCATGCAAATGATTTGGGCACATGGAACTGCTTTTTTGCCTCACAATATGGAATATAATCTCAAGCTTTAAATGCTCAGTTTCTCACCATTTTATATATAACCTCAACAAAATTAACCAAACCATACTTGTGCATCATAACTATACCTATATATTTCAAGAAAGTGGTGCCATTCTGAGAAAGGGAGAGAAAAATGCACAAGAACAACCCACTTAGAGGAACAGAGAATTTTGTCGTTATTCAAATAAGAGGGGCTACTGAAGAAGCATCGTTGGAAGAAACCCCTCAACCTCCTCCCAAGTTCAACAACCTCTCTGCCATGAAGCTCTTTCAACGCTTCCGCAAGATCTTCATGCGCCTTGTTTTCTCGGTACCTTCTCGTCGGTCCAAGGATTCAAAGCACAAAGTTTCGGACCGGTTCGAACCGCCCAAGACTTCATGCAGTTCCTACTATTCCTCTTACTCGCATTACAACGAGGCCATTGCGGATTGCATCGAGTTTTTCAACAAGTCAGCACAAGATGGCGTTTTCGACGGTCGAAAATCTGATGTTGTCTGAGTCTCTCATTAAACAACCTTTGATCAATGTTCTGTACCCGGTCGCCATCACACCTCCTTCATTGTACTTATAATTATATTGATGTATATGTATACGAAAGCATTGTATTTTGCATAATGGATTACATCAATTCGTTGGCTTCTTTTTACGTTCTTCATAATTTCAATCGTGTTTTCGATCCTGGGTGAGGGATAGAATAATGTTGAATGTTAAGTTGTAATCATCAATTGCAAAACAAAATTACTACGTATAAAATTGGATTTCATATCAGTAGCTACGACTGATTTGAACTGGATCTACCCACCCATGTTTCAGCTTTTAGGTATTTCCCTTACTGACGCAATAACACGTCAGGGGCAGAATATGAATATCCCACATCGGTAATGATGAATATAGAAGTCCATTAGGCATCTACAATGAAAAGTAGCACATTATAATAAGACCAGCATTATATGAAGGAGCTACTTTTCCAGTGTTCACGTTATGTCTCTCTCTCTTACTTACACCTGACACTTTGAAAAATATTTTCATTTGGTAGTTCTTTGTTTGGTTTAGAAAATATAATGACCAAGTGAGCTAAAAAGAGAGAGAAGAAGTATATGCAGATTTTAAAGAATTTGTAGGAAGACTACCTATAAATATTTTGATGGAAAAGCATGGATGAGACTGTGGTTTGGAGGTATTATTTTTTTTTTGGAAGGACTTTTGATAAGTATTTTTAAGAAAGTGAAATAAAACAATAAGTATTTTTTAAAAGTTAAAGTTAAACTTTATCCAGATTATACGTAAACTTTCCTTCTAGGAATGAAAGATTTTATGAAAATATATCTTTAATGAAAGATGTAGATTGATTATGTATTTGTAATATATTTATATGAAAAACAATGTTATATCGAAAGACATATGTCAATCATTAAAACAACTTCGTATAGCTATGTTGATTACGATAAAATTAATTATGTTATGCTTTAAAAAATAGAAAAAGGAGTTTCTTAGAGTAAAAATATAAGGAAGCTTTCTCTCAAAAAGTACATTGACCATCCTCCTTGGGAAATCCAACAATAATCCAAACATAGTTTTGTATATTAAATAAATTATTTTTTGCAACTAACTCGTGGATTTTTCTTTTCATCAAATATAAAAGACTAAGAATAAAATCTACCAAAAAATAATAATATTTAAGTTGATATTAAAACACTTTTATGTTTGGATTATCCTTAAAAGGAATTATATAAACTCGTTTTTTAATAACTTTATCCACGATTGGAAACGTAAAGTGGATAGTAAATATGGTAAAATTATTAAAAATTTACTATACATCTAAACCTAAATCAAACAAAATCTAATCTAATAGATATCTAAATACACATAGAGCTTAAAAGGTTTTCAAAATCAATTATGTGATCTTTAATAATTTAATTGTTTTTTAAAATTTTGAATTTATAATTTAAAGTATTATTTGAATTTACGAAATTTTGGTCATTTATGTTGCAAAATCATATTGTAATTTAACATCTTATTGTAAATTTTGTTCTAATATAAAAGTCTTATAAAACTAATTTATTAGTCCTTAAACAACACTAATTTACCATAAGTGAGTAGACAAATTTTTTAAATTATATATTATTAAAAAAATTAGTAACCATGGGGACTGCAAATCGCCTAAGGGTTTTGAGATATAACCTATTATAAAATGACTGAGGTTGTGAATAACATATATTTGTATAACATATATTTGTATATTGAGATATAAAATATTAATATATTGATATTAGAAGTTACTATAGTGCTTATTAAACTTTTTCTTTCTTTATTTTTGTCTTTTATATCTTATGCTGTGACATTTAACACAATTAATTATAATGATATATTTATTAAAAAAAATTCTCTTCTCTTATAACGTGTTTCTTTTATGCTTACTCTTTTTATTCGTTTATTTCTTAGTATTCTACACTGATCAAAACATTAAAATTCTTCAAACACATTATTTTAAAACATTAGTTATATATTAGCTATAAGAATAATGATATTGTTAATATTAATTTTATTATTATAATTAATATTAACAATATTATAAGGTGCCTAGATTAAAAAGTGAAAACTTAAGATGAGCTCCTTTCTTGAATACAACTTAAATATGCTGGATGCTATTGAAAATGACATTCCTACTCTAAATTATAAATTGATTATGATATTCGTATTAGTTTTCGTTCTGCCCTGTTAGAATCAACTTTAAGCTTAAATTATATCGTGCGGCACTTTTAACAAATCAAAGTTTTATTGTTTTCACATCTGTCTGTGCTTTTTGTACAGTGTCCAAGAGTTCACAGATTATTTTTCCCCTTTACTAGAATATGATCAAAATACATGTTGTCAAGTCTTCTCCAATCACATGGTTATGAATAGAATTCTTAATTACATGTTTAAGTTATAAACTAATTATATTAGACTCTAATGCGTTCATTCATCTGCAATAGTTATCTTTAAAATAAAATGCCACATTCCTAGTCATTTTATTGATTGATGATGAACCAAGACATTTTCACATTTAAACTCATAAATAACACGTATGTATTGAGGAAGTTTTGATTTTTGGACACATAAATCACTTAAATCTCTCACTAATACAAATTATCTGTCTTTTTCTTTTTTTGGTTAAAAATTTGTCTTTATCTTTTCTACACATCTTAATTCACTTTTTTCCATTATTTTACCTATCACAAATCTAACTACATTCTATCTTCTCCTAGAAACAAACTCCTACACCATATATTATTAGTCTATTCCCACAAAATTTGAGACCACAACTTTAATTTGATTGTGTGGGTTCACGTTTATATACAAAAGGGAGATTTTAATTGTAACGGTCTTCTTTATTACATTAACCACATTCAACGTGCATTCGTTCTGCTAGCCAGCTAGTAGCATCTCACCAGTTTAACAAGATTGTACCGTCTATCTGCCATTGAAGTCTGTTACAGTGCACATGAAAATAAACCTTTCCAGAAAAAAAAACTCTATAAACAAAATGCAGTAGGCAATTATTCTGGTAAATTAACATGTTACTAAACCGAAAACGTGGTATTTTGTTTGGAATTGTGTCATGGAACTTCTTGGGTCCCTTTTTTCCTTGAAAAAATAGCTCCAATCAAAGGAATCAATGACTTCTTCTTCTTCCTCCTTAGCGAAGGGTGCCTTTCTAACTTTTCAACGCCCTGTTGGGGTACCATCATATGAGACACCGATGGAGGATTCGCGAACGTCACGTACCTTTTCTTCTGGAACTCCATCTTTTCCTCGTCAAATCTCGAACTTTTCACTTCGAACGTCGTTAAATTCTCCACAAACTTCACATCTTCGATTTCAGATTCCACCGCATGTTTCTCTGTTTCCCGTTGCTTCAGTTGTTGAAGCTCTTCCTTCGTGCGCTCAAGCTCTTCCTGCAGAGAAGACAGGCAATGCGCCATCACCATGCTTTCTTCCTTTGCCCTCTGCAGGTTTTCTCGCGTCTCCTCTAGCTCAGCTTCAACGTTCTCAATTCTAGAATACTCCATGCCACTTTCACTTCCTCCACTCCCTATCTATAACCACATTCATATCCACGTAAAATTAGATTTACAAGTTTAACAACAATTCACACAAACTTTTGTAATACTTTTCTGGTTAATTACGATAGAAATGTTAGACAGAATATTGAGACTCGAAAAAAAAGTAATGAGGTAGAAGGTAAAGTAAAAAGTTATTAAAGAGCAGTGTGATATTTCAGTACTTCATTGAAAGCTTGAGACATACAATGAATAGATTGTAAAAGCAAACTATGAAGTAAATTAATATTGTTTTTCAGTGGCTTTATTCTGTGACACGACAAAGAAAGCAAGGCACACAAATACAAGAAAGCACATGACACGGTCTGCAACTGAATAAACCATTTGTTGCTTGCACCCTGTGACAAGAAAGGATATAAGATTGGAGCTACGAATGTGAGTTCTCTAGAAACATTTATTTATCATCTAATCCTCTTGTCTGAATTTTTGGGACTGAAATATTGATAATTTAAACCATCTAAATGTTTGTAAAATGACATTCTATAATGGGACTCAAACAAAAATGTTACTTTTGGTCAGAAATTCAAGGCCACCACAAATGAGCTTACGGGTACGGGTCGCTGAAAAACCAACAAATGAAAGCAGTTTTTGTGCAAATGTTGTAATAGCATGTTGAAACATGGAGGTGAAAACTATGACAATCAGCTTTTGAAAATCACATTCAAAATGTATAACCAAACACGTCATATATATATATATATATATATATAAGTGATGCCATTCAGCACGTAAATTTCGTACTTCGGTTTAGAATACAAGCAGTCAAGAAAAATTGACTGAATTAAAGAATAACAATAAACCAAGAGATTTCACACGTAAGATATTTTTAGGTGGCACTGTAGATAACTTGGTGATACATATAGGTGTGTGTAATTGAGTGATGAATAAAGAAAGTGATGTATAGAAGAACCTTTTTGAGTTTGTTTGCACTTGCATAAACCTCCCCGGCTAAGACTTTCTCACCAAACAACGAGACAGCCTCTTTGACAGACCGGAATGGCGCCCTTGTGTCTATCTCTGCCTTTCTGACAAGCATGACTCCATCTTTCATGTTCATGTTTGTGTGGCTTCCACTATAAAGCAGAGAAAATTAAATGGTGTTGTAAAGGGATGAAGAAGAAGGGTATATATATTTGGGTGGCTAGATAGTGAAGGAGTGGGAGAGAGAAGAATAAGATGGATTGTTTAGAAGTGGATTGGACAAAGGAGAGGGTTGAGTTGAGAGATATGTTATGAAGATTGGAAGCTTCGTTTCTTCGCGTCCACTTCACTAGAATTCTGTTTGTTATGTTTGAGGGTGAAGGCGGTGGGTGGATGATGCCCTTGGCTCTTGTTACTGTGGCTGTTGGACAAATATATATATATATATATATATATATATATATATATTTTTTCAGGACAACTAAAGAGAAGGACTCTTCACCCATACCCAACTTCAAGAACCCCACTGTTCTTTTGCTTCCCCACTAGAGAAGCGTGTGGAAAGGTACATGCTTCTTCCTAAATAAAATATAGGAATCAAAAACGGAAAATAGAAAGTTATTGATATGTGGATGCATTTTGAAGGAAATAGTGACAGTAAAATATAACACTAATGATAATAATATTTGGTGTGATAGATATAGTAAATTCAAGTGGAGATGTCCGCGCACATTCAGAGTAAGAAGGGAATGTCACATGCCAAGAATGAGAAATATTTGCGCGCATTCAAAGTTAGTTAAAATAAAGGAAGACTAGTATGACAATTAAAAACATGTATAATAACTACCTTTATACATATTTTTTTGTCAATTTATAAGAGATATAGGATGCTATATGAAAGTGTCAACATCTCTCTCTTTCACACATACTTTTTTTTTTTTTTTTGTTTT
>Ga0209700_105440_pt1 | contig 21468 bp, 10 predicted proteins | sample SiratroredBW_FD_187528 | JGI IMG/M metagenome (GOLD analysis project Ga0209700, IMG submission 187528) | Root nodule microbial communities of legume samples collected from California, USA - Siratro red BW (SPAdes) (version 2) | ecosystem: Host-associated > Plants > Roots > Nodule | place: USA... | reverse complement strand
ATATATATATATATATATATATATATATATATATATATATATATTTAAATTCCATCTAATTTTTCAGATTCAAAAAATTGCATATTAAACTTCTGTCTTCTCTTTATTAAATAATTTCTCTATTAAGTGGCTCAAAATATTATTTGATCTATTTGTTCCGAGACGATATAAAAATAGATGGTTTGCAAAGATCTGAAAAATATAAAATAAAAAACACCTTCATCTGTTTTGGGCTAACCATTAATTAATCTCACAAATCCTTTAATTATTAGAATCATAATTGTGTAAGAACGTGGTTTTAGATAATGATTTCATTTTGAATAATGATTTCGTCCGCTTGTGAAGGTAACTTTTATAGATAAATTAAAGATTTAAGTTAATTTTCTGTGTAGTTTTGCATCCATTACAAAAGTTGTATGAAAAATAATTAAATATTTCAATCTTTAAATTAATAGAAATATTTTTTTTAAAAAAACTATGACAACGATGTATTAATTACTAATAATAAAAAAAACATAAATCCATCCAGCAATACTGCTATTTTGTTAATTTTTAAATATCTGTTTCGTTTCAAAATATTTTATGCCAACTTGTAAATAGATAACTAAATTAAATTATCTTTAGAAAAGAGAATAACAATTGTTACATGAAAATGTGTAAATGAAAGTTAAAGGGCTAATATTAAATATTAATTAATGTTGCTAGCTATGAGGTTGTATCTTGACATTTTTTTATTGTTTTTTTACATGTAATGATTTTTGTAATTTTTTTTTTATAAATCACGATAGTCATGATCAGCACATTTTTATAATTGTTTTTTTTTTCAATAAATTATATGGTCAAATTTTTTACGAGTGTTAAAGAGATTGATTAAAATATATTTTAAATCTATTTTGAATAAAAATGAATTATTTAATTTAATAAAAGTACTTAAAAATACATATGTTAACAATAATTGATCTCTAACTAAAATTTTCTAAAAAATAAAATAAAAAACTCAATATTTATTTCCTCCAAATCTTCATATTCAGAAACTTGCCTCCCAAACTTCTCTCTCCTCTCTTTATTAAATAGATCATTTGCTATCCTTAGAGAATATAGAATATGATGTTTGTAAAAAATTCTAAATTTATGACTTAAAAGCCACACTAAACGAAACTTTATTATTTTGAATAAAATTTAGGTAACATAATCATTCATCATCTAGATTAAATAAAATAAAGCCTTAATTTAGTTAAAATAAAATTTCACTTTTTTCAGTTTCACATGGCTACTGTGCTTTATGAATGTTTATGGCAATTCGTTTCAAAATTAGATTGGTCTTCTTAGAGTTGCGTCCAATAAAAGAACTTCATTTATTCATTTTTTATACCTAACACTACCTGTCAATCATGTTATACTGCCACCTAATGCTTATTTTCTATTATTTTAATTTTATTCTGTCTTTGACATTTTATTCTGTTTTAAAATATATATGTTAGCTGTGATTTACTATTATATATACTTGCAGCATGTAACTTATTTGATTTATTCATGTTTTAAATACTAATACTAAAAATAATCATGCACTTTAAATTTGTTAGTGTTCACATTATCATGTTAACCTCTTGCATCCATTAAGTTATTTCAATCCTATTAATAGTGGATTTTACAACTAAGTTATGAAAAAATTGCAAAATAGAAGGCAAGAAAAAAATTTGCAAATGAGATGGAAGGATAAATGTATAATTAAATTCAACAGATGAATGACTAAATTATTTTCGTTTAAAGATTGTAATTATGTCAATCGATAATAAATTTTTATAAGAAAACTTGAATGAATACTTTTTAATCAAGTTTCTTTCCATTCATATAATTTAAATACAAAACTACGGTTATATTTAGCAAACGATATGCGAAATTAGTTAAAAAACTGAAACGTAGCTGAAAGATTCAAAGTTTTTAAGTTAGCTTATTTATTTACACATGGTTAGAATTGTTTAGGATTATTTTATAAAATCCCACATTTTGACTTTTGTTTTTTCATTCTCAGATAAATTTTAATTGCAATTTGTTTACTCTTAATTACTACCTCAATTATATTATATTATTCATTTTAAATATTTTAAACAAATATAAAATAAAATAAAAATATCATATTTCTATGTTGATATCGTATGCTCATTATACTAACTAATATAATGGTTGAAAATAGTATAAGATAAAAAACCATAACATTAATGTCATGAAGCTTAATATTAAGATAATTAAATAAATAAGCAACAAAAAAATAGTATAATGTTAAAATAAATAATGTAACATAAAAATAATTATCATTTATTATTATCAATATATTAGGCAATAAAAATTAAAAATATATGAAAAATAAAATAAAATCTTACATTAGAAATAAAAAATATAATAAATTATCATCTTATGCAATAAAAATTGAAAATAAAATTTAATAAATCGTTTAAAGGTAATAAATATATAAATTTGAAGTTAAGGTTTTAAAAAAAGTTTCCATTAGGTAAGGTAAAGAATTAATAACATATTGAAATGTTATGCATATGGTAAAGAATTAATAAACATAACCGATTGCTTCAAACTCGATTCTGACCGAACTCTAATTCTAATAGCATGTGGAATGTTGTTATTTTTTAATACAATAAAAATTAAGTTTTTTTGGGTGCAGAAATATTACAAAATTAATTTAACGAATGAAATGAATATTTAAAAAAAAATAGTTAGTTACCATTCAAGATTAATTTAAAAATTAAATTTATGCTAAGGAAAGATTATTCTTTGTGCATTAGGTTGAATATTTGGTGTAAAAAATAATTCAAGCCACAATTTTTTAAATAAATAATACAAAAGTAAATAAAACCATCACATACTATTTCACTTTATGACATTTTTTATTATATCATAGTAATTAAATCGAGTTATAATCTATATCATTATATAAAATAAGAGATACGCATTTTTTTATAATTATTTTAGTATTATATTTTAATTAGATAATTTTTATTTTAAAAAAATTAAAATAATTATTTGATATATCATGTAAGTACATAATATTTTAATTAAAAAATAAACACTTAATTTCTACATCAAAAGTAATTTCTATATAATTTTTTAAAAATTATTTTAATTAAGATAATTTTTAACGTTATATTTTAACGTTGTTACTACCATATAATTAAATTATTTTAATGACATCGAGTAATGTTTTTATTATTGATTAATGAATATTATTAGTGTTATATTTTTCAAAGATCAATTAAACACACATGACGTGTATCATAACTTCAATTTGTCAATTAAACACATTCTTAATATATATTTATTAAGAAACTAGAAACAACTTTTATTAAAATATAAAATATTTGATATTAGTAGCATAATTTATAGAAGTTATTTTTGTATTTATTATCTTCTTAGTTATGAGAATGTAAAAGAAATTTATGCCTTACCAATGATTAGTCCAAATCCTAATCCTAATCTTTTGTCCCTAACACCTCATTCACACGTCACGACACTGCAACATTTAACCTTGTTCTCAAAGGCAAGTAAGTAATTACAACCTTAACACCACACATACCAAAATCTCTGTCTGTCTTAAGCCCACACGCTTAAATATCTGACACCCTCACACATCATCTCTGCCCAAAGCAAAAGCTGCAATCTTTCTCTCTCCCTCTCACTCCCTGTTATGTATTCTCACTGGCTAATCATATTGGGTGTTGGGTGTGTGAATTGTGATAGATAGATAGAAAAAGAGAGAAAAAAAAAAAAGATAAATGAATGAATGAATAATAACAATAAAAAAAGTGTATTTTGATAAAAAGGAGGGAGAGAAGCCGAAAGGTAAAGCAGGGGAGTTGAAGAAATATAATTAAAAAACGTAACAGAGATAAGGAAAAAAATTAGTAAATAAAAAGGGGTTTGGTTTGGTTTTGTTGGGAGGAGTTGAAGTGGAAGAGAGAAGGAGAAACGCATAGAGAGAGTGTGGCATTGAGTCAAAGGCGATCAAAGAAAGAGTGAAGTGGTAAAAATCTATGTGTTGATATAGATGGGTGGTGGAGGAACGCTCGTGGAAGGGATTCGACGATTGTTTCAACGACGCGCTTCTACCTCTGCTGAAACCCACAACAATGCCAACAATAGCCGTGTCCACGTGAGAGATTTGCGCGCGCAGTTGTCTTCCATTCCCAGCCACGACCTCCTTGTTGACCCTGATTTCGATTTCTCCACCTTGAAGCCCATCAAAGTTCCCGCACAAATCCCCTTCAGACCCTCTTCTATGGATCATCACAAAAAGGTTCTCTTTTTCATCGCCCCATCTCCTCTTTTTTCTTACTGCCATCTCTTTTCTCGTGCCTTTTCCTTTTCTGTTTCACTTATTCTATTGGGTACTGCTCAAGTTTCGTTTTTTATATTTTCCAATCCACTCCTTTATCTTCTTCTGTGATTGTCGTTTTGTCTTAACGTTTGCTGGATCAATTTGGTTGTACCCTTTTTTTCTTGTTTCTCTCTCTCACAAGATGCCAAGGCATCGAGTAATTACCTGATGCAAAAGAGAAGAGGCATAGTTTGGCATGATATTGATTAATTCCTTTCCCAGTCACTTTTCTCTAAGTTCTAGCTAGATGGGGGTGTACCAACCAGAAGGGGTTAATTTCTTGGATCAAGATGAGTCAAGATTTGAATCCCTGTTGAGAAAGAAATATCCACATTTAACATGTGATATTATCGGCACAAGATTGCCCTGGATGCAGAAAACACGTGAGAAATGAAAAAAAGAAGTTCTGTGGTGTGTGTTCAGCTTATGGAGATGAAGTACCGAATTTCATGGCATTGGTAGTTTGTGTGAATGTTGTGTCTTTTTTGATGGATTTTTTGCTGTATTTTACACGTTAAGGTAGCACTTGTTGTAGGTCAAAAGAAAATATCAGATTAAGTTATAGTCGTCAAATTATGTTTCTTATGGTTTCTGGTTATCAATCAGGGTGCCCCAGAGTCAGAGTTTTTCACTGAGTATGGAGAGGCAAGTCAGTACCAGATCCAAGAGGTTGTTGGAAAAGGAAGTTATGGTGTTGTGGGTTCTGCCGTTGATACTCACACGGGGGAAAGGGTTGCAATCAAGAAAATTAATGATGTTTTTGAGCATGTATCCGATGCCACACGGATCCTTAGAGAAATTAAGCTCTTGCGGTTGCTTAGACATCCTGATATTGTGGAAATTAAGCATATTATGCTTCCTCCTTCCCGGAGAGAGTTCAGAGATATCTATGTAGTGTTTGAGTTGATGGAATCTGATCTCCATCAAGTAATCAAGGCCAATGATGATCTCACACCCGAGCACCACCAATTTTTCTTGTACCAACTTCTTAGGGGCCTCAAATATATTCATACAGGTATTATATCTTTGTTAGAACTAGGTCCTTTACTTTTTCAGATAATGATTTTAAACTAGTGCAGCGTTTTATTGCAGCAAACGTGTTTCATCGTGATCTGAAGCCAAAAAATATTCTTGCTAATGCTGACTGCAAACTAAAAATATGCGATTTTGGACTTGCTCGAGTTTCATTCAATGATGCTCCATCAGCTATATTCTGGACTGTGAGTACACCATTTTGTGACCATGTTGAACTGTTGCATTTATCAATTATTTTCTTTCTGACTTTTAAAAGTAGAAAATTGTATATTGCAATCTAGGTTTCTCCCTAAACCTGTGGCTGACTCATTTTATCTACTTTTGAATAAGGATTATGTTGCCACTCGGTGGTACCGTGCACCGGAATTATGTGGTTCTTTTTTCTCAAAAGTAAGCTTCTAATTTTCTTTTTACAACATCTTTTCTTCGGTTGTATGTAATATAAGCTATTGAACAGGCTTGGTGTGTTGAAATAAGCTTGCAATTTTAAAATTCTTGTCTTTTGCAGTACACCCCTGCAATTGATATATGGAGCATTGGATGCATATTTGCAGAAATGCTCACTGGGAAGCCATTGTTTCCTGGGAAAAATGTTGTGCACCAATTGGATCTCATGACTGATTTGCTTGGCACTCCTCCTCCCGAGTCCATTGCAAGGGTTAGTATATCAAAATCTAATTTGAAGTTTTCTGAAATCAATAGGGCAGGCTTGTGTTGTGACATGGTGTAATTGGAGTATTTCTTTGTTTCCAATGTTCTATTTTTACAAATTTATATGTTTTCAAGATGCACCTTATGGCTTTATCCGCTCTATACAATATCCTCTAAGTATATAAAATTTTAATCTTAATTTTGCAGATTCGAAATGAAAAGGCTAAAAGGTATCTCAATAGCATGAGAAAAAAGCAACCAGTTCCATTCTCCCAAAAATTTCCAAATGCAGATCCATTGGCTCTTCGATTACTGGAGCGCCTACTTGCATTTGATCCTAAAGACCGTCCATCAGCTGAAGAGGTTGGTCTCCTATCCCAAAGGGCAAATTTCATTGATAATCACCTATGAGGATATTTCATTATTTCTCTTATGCTTGTGACACCAGGCACTAGCTGATCCTTACTTCATTGGTTTGGCAAACATAGACCGTGAACCATCCACTCAACCCATTTCAAAACTTGAGTTTGAATTTGAGAGAAGGAAATTGACCAAAGATGATGTTAGGGAGTTGATTTATCGAGAGGTATGATCGTAGCACATTTATGTAACTACTGCTTCAATTAATTGTCTTCTACTCTTTTTTGTCCTGTGATAATAATTCTTTAAATATTTCAAGTGAACAGATTTTGGAGTATCATCCCCAAATGCTCCAAGAACATCTTCGTGGTGGAGATCAAACTAGCTTCATGTATCCAAGGTAGATGTGCTACAGTTAATATCCAAAGCACTGTTTATAGTCCTGCCACAAGGGACAAACAGTAGCTCTTCAATACTAAATAAGATAATAAGCCAACTTTTACTGTATAACGTTTACTGACACCTAATTTTATATCTTTTAACAGTAACCCCTGCTTGCATTATTGTTGTTGAACCATGTTTTCTATTTATTTCTTAACTTTTTGGCAAATACTTTCAAAATCTTATTCCCTTTTGAATATAAATTTTATTGATGCTAATCCTTAGAGTTAAATTTTGTACTGAATCTAGCATTTCTGATGGCTAATTTTCCATTTACGTTCCACACTTCATCTAAGAACTCTAACATGGAATGTGAAGTTCTTTGAAATTTAAGCTTTCATTGTTTTGGTTATTTGTTGGTAATTCTATGTTATCTTGTTGCACAGTGGGGTTGATCGGTTCAAGAGACAGTTTGCACATCTTGAAGAGCATTATGGGAAAGGTGAACGAAGCACTCCATTGCAGAGACAGCATGCCTCCTTACCTAGGCAAGTCTTGGTTAAACATTTGGTTGAAACTTGTCCAACATGTTCAAATATTGGATTGACAACTTGCACATTAAACAGCCTTTGTCTTGTTCTTTTGGAGATTTCATTGGTTTCACATTTGTTATTACTCATGGATTTTAATCTTAGGTCCAGATTATTAATGTCTGTTCAAAGATGAGTTTGGCCGACAAGTCTGTGAACCTTTTCTATAATACTCAATTTCACTTTATGCAGGGAGAGAGTTTGTGCTCCCAAGGACGAAAGTAAACAACACAACGATTCTGAAAATCAAAGTGGATCAAATCTACAGAGTCCTCCAAGGTCTGATGCGACAGGTTATCAAAATGGAACCTCCAGACCAAACTGCAGTGCACGTAGCTTGTTAAAAAGTGCGAGTATTAGTGCTTCGAAGTGTGTAGTTGTGAAACAAAATAAAGATTCAGAGGTAATAGCTAACTATATTTTTCAAGTGCATGGCTTTATGAAAAGAGAAATTGTTATATGGTTTGAGAACATGAGATTCCAACCAATATTTAGTAACCACACACATGTAAAACACATTCTTCACTTTATAAAGAAGTGTTTATAACGTGTCACATAAAAATAAGTTGGAACCACATGGTTTTGGACCTCATAATAATTTCTTAGTTTTAGAAATTTTTAAATATGTGGGATAATTGGTTTGGTTGGAATTTTTGTTGTGAATAAAATATATTGATGTAACTGTGTTTGTTTTGCATTAGCAAGAGGCAATAAGGGAGATAAATGATGAGACGATGGAGTGATAGATGGTGCTGCCCTCCATGCTTGATTATGATTTTGGTGTTGCTTCGTGCCTTCCTTCCATGCTTTGATTCTTTGCAGAATGAGAGAGAAGTGGTGATGGTGGTTTGAAGCACTGTTAGTGCTAGAAGCTCACTTTAGGACTAAGCTCGTTAGTCATATCATCAAATGCCATTTTGTTTGTATTACTGTTGTAACCATTTGTTACTGTGTACGGAAAACGCAATGTATTATACTACTCACTCATGTTTTATTTTATTATTATGAAACAGATCGAAATGAGAGAATGTTAGCCAAAAAAACATGCCTCAGATACATTAAATACTCTAAATTGTTTCATATTTTGCTTAATAATTTTGGCCTGTTGCTTGCACTTCAATGGGCTAACATGTAGGACCCTTGTAATAATTAGAGTATAATAGATTACATTGCTTCAATTTTCAACCATTGTAATAATTCCTCATCCATCAAGAGTCACATCTCCACTTGGGATTGAACGGGACGACAACCATTATCATCTAACAACGGTCTAGATAGGTTTGCAATTTATCATCATTATTTATTCGTGAAATTCTATAATAAATGAATATTAAAATTAGTCATTCACCAGTTAAAATGGATAATGGTGGTCCAAAACGCAAGTAGACCACGCTATAAGATTAGATCCAAAGCATGTTGGATTATAAAAGCTTTAAAGTAAAAGAATGGTTTATTGTTAGAAAATTTTATTTACAATTTGTTGGATCTTATAATATATAAACTCGTTTAAGAAGTAATATTTGAGAATAATTTTTTAAAACAATTTAAAATTTATTTTAAAAATAAATTTATCTATCACCTTTTCACGTATAAATTAGAATTTATACATTAATGATAAGATGATTAGCACTTAATAAACTCTTGATTAAACTTTGTTAAACCAATCATAATTCTATTTTAACAAAAAATATTTGCCAATAAACAAACTCGGAACATTTTTATAATTTATCGTCAGATTTTATAAAAGTGCATAAAAGCAATTACAAAAAGGGTATAACAAAAATTAATTGTATACTTAAAATTGTTGTATACAATAAATACAAAATAAGAATTAAGTTGTGTTTTGCGGTAGATTGAAAGTCAACTTACGATCACTCTTCCTTCATGTCCCGCCTCTTAACTCCTTAGCAGCCATAAGGGGACCTCAATAAGGTTAAATAAAGTACTGTGAACTGCGTTCAGCTTACGTCATTAGTTGGTAGTTGCTATCACGCTAGTTGGGGGTTGAGATTTATCGGGTACCGGTATATCCCCACGTTGCCAAATAATTCTGTGAACTGCATTCAGCTTACTCTTCCATTTATTCTTTGCATGTCATGCAATTTGATTAACTTCTCTGTGATGTAATTCTAAGAAATGCCACACTCCAACTTCCATCAGATGATTATCATACTTTGTGATTCTGAGTAAGGCCGTTGCAGTTCAGATTATCTGATCACCCTTGTCAGCTTTATGCATTCGCGTGGATCAATACAGACATAAATGTGCTTAACATTGCTTTCAGCACATCTTCAATCACATAAATACGTCGAAAGAGTACAACTATTCTTTTAAGTTAATTTCCACCATATCTGTCCATTCTTACCAATAATCCCCACAGGAACAAATACCTTCATTGAAGTGGTGAAACCGGTTAGAATCCCTTAAGATAATCAATCTTCCAACAATCTTGGATATGTGTTTGATGGCATTATGACAATCTTGACAAACACGTAAGTTTTTCATCACTCGTATTGGTCTGCCAGCAGGAATAGTCAGAATTCCAAATGCTACAGCCAATTTCTCACTGTGATACTTGAGCATGTGCTCCTTTTCTTCCTCTTCCACATCATGCAAAACCAATTTTGTTGAAGAAACATACCCGTCACGTTTCATTTTCAAATCTAGCTCTTCTAAGAAGGCATATATTCTATCCTTTTCTGGGTGGAAACAATCCCCAACTGCGAATGTATGAATCTTGTTTTGTACTTCAACCCAACTATATCCAGTTACCTTCTGCACACCAACTTCCTTCATTCTTGATCTCATCTTGCCAACATCAACCCACCTACCAGAAGCCGCGTATAGATTTGAAAGAAGGACATACATCCCTGAGTTGTGAGGTTCCATCTTAAAAACCATCTCAGCAGCCTTCTCACCCAGTTCAGTATTACCATGAATCCGGCTTGCCCCTAATAGAGCTCCCCATGATGCGGCACCAGGCTCAAAAGGCATGTTTCTCATTAAGTTCTCTGCTTCTTCCAGGCGACCAGCTCTTCCAAGAAGATCAATCATGCAAGTATAATGTTTTGAACTTGGTGTTACATTGTAATCCTTATTCATTGAATAAAAGTATTCAGTTCCCTTGTCTATCAAGCCAGAATGACTACATGCAGATAAAACACCAACCTGAAATATAATTAGAAGAAGAATAAACAGAAAGTTAGAACACAGGAAAGGGTTAACGAAGGCATGCCACTATTGATTTGTAGAGACAAACAGGATTAACGACTCCTTTTTAGTTTTTTTTTTCTCACTAATTGATGTTCACAGGGCTAAGAAGAAAGTACTTGAACAACCATTAGTTGAATTTATTTACAGAAAAAAATAAAAATAAAAAAACTTTACTAAAACAAGGAGGCTGCAGTAAAAATGAAGATACCGCACAAATGAGCAAAACTAAGGGAATCTTTTATTAGTGCAGGGGGCACCTATGTTACATCCTATCAGATAAATAAAGGTAAGAGGTTCAGTAACACAAGCTAGACAAAACTAAGCAAATTGACATTGTATACAAATGCTCTAGTAGCATTTCTGATAGGATTTGCTTATCGAAGTTGATGATAGTGACAAAAAGAAAGACAAAGTCAGAGAGACGGGTGAGGCAAAAAGTTGCAGACTGAGCCAACTGATGGAGGTGAAAGCTCAGAAAGACCATAGCAGTATGTATACTCTCTCTTTCTCTTACTCCACTTTTTTGTCTGTACTTTTTGGTAGTTTTTTGTGTACTTGATGAAATACTTCTCTTGCAACAAATTTAAAAGCACACAACGCCATGCATCACTCATAACTAAAGAAATTAAAATTTTCCAACACAATGCTAGACAAGTAGTGGGGGTAAAAACCAACAAAACTGTCTTAGAAAGTTATCTTTTATACTAAGCTATTCCAATTAATATGGTCAACTGGTCAAGAACATTCTTAACACCATATACTACAGCAATGTCGATTTCTTCGTGAACAAATGACAAAGTAACAACATAATGTGGCACAATATAAGTAATAGATTAAGAAAATGATAATATACTACAGTATTACTAACAAGGATTAATTCCATATCAAGAGAGATAGCAGGTTCTAGAGTATGAGATACTGAGTACAAGCAAACAGAGGAACGAAAGGTCCAAGGGATTCTAGAGTGTTCCAAGTCTTCCATATGCCCAATCTAATTCCAGCCTAAACCTTTCCAATTAAAACTTTCCAAGCTTATACCTCCTAGAAACCAAACTGGATGAAATATGAAGTACTGATGGTACCCGTTCAAATTTCCACACAACTGGATAAATCAGTAGAAACTGATGCAAATAACAAGCTCTAAATGAAAAATCTAAATGCTTATGAAATGTATAGAATATATACCATTGTAATCTCATCAGGTTTAACGCCTCCTTTCTTCATTGATTCGAATAAAATTAAAGCCTGTCCACCAAATCCATGCCTAGCATAACCAGCTATCATCGTGTTCCAAGAGACGACATCTTTCTCCTCTATTCCTTCAAACACATTATTAGCTTCATTTGTGCTGCCACATTTAAAATACATCCCAAGAAGCGCATTTCCAACAAAACATCCAGTCTCAAATCCTGCCTTCACCACCTGCCCATGAACTTGTTTCCCTAACTCCAAGGCAGCAATATCAGCACATGTGCTCAAAGCACAACTAAAGGTAGACCTATTGGAATTTTCCCCATCTCGTTTCATCTCCACAAACATGTTAAGAGCCTCCTCAAAGTGTTCATTCTGAGCATAGCCAGCAATGATCGCTGCCCAAGATACACAATCGCGCTGAGGCATCACGTCAAACAATTTTCTAGCTTGAGTTATAGCTCCATTCTGACAATAGCCAGTAATCATGGTATTCCATGAACTTATATTCCGACAAGGCATTGCTTCAAACAACTCCCTTGCAGTGTCCATTTTCTTGTCTTGCACATATCCCGCGAGCATTGCATTGTATGAAATTTCATTTTTTACAGGCATCTCATCAAAATATTTTCTTGCTTCATCCACCATTCCATTCTGCACATATCCAGAAACCATTGCTGTCCACGTGAACACGTCCCGAACCGGAGATTCACGGAACAACCTCTTAGCCTGAGACAAATCTCCAACCTGGGCATAACCAGAAATCATAGTATTCCAGGAGATGACATCCCTAACAGGCATTTGGTCAAAAATCAGCTTAGCATAGCCCAACATGTTTCTCTTCACATACCCACCCATCAAACAATTCCAAGAAATCAATTCCCAGTCCGATTGGGACTCAAACAATTGCCGTGCCTCCGCAAGTCTCCCGTTGTGAACATAAGCTGCAAGCAGCCCATTCCAGGAGATGGAATTCCTGTGAGGCATCCTATTAAAAACCTCCCTTGCCTCGTCAACAAATCCATTCTGGGCATACCCAGACAACATGGCATTCCAGGAAACAACATCCTTTTCGGGCATAAGGTCAAACAACTTGCGGGCTTCGCCGAGCCTGCGGTTCCTGACATATCCAGTGAGCATAACGTTCCAGGAAAACAAGTCCCTCTCAGGCATTTTATCAAACAGGTCCCTTGCGAGGGAGAACTTTGCGTTCCTCAGGTACCCAGATATCATGGCGTTGTAGGACACTGAACTGCGGCGAGGCATGGAGTTGAAGACTCGGAGAGCAGAGTCGCAGTGGCCATTGCGCATGTGGGAAGAAATGGTCTTGTTCCATGTCACAATGTCAGGGTCTTTGACTTTGACGGAATTGGTGGTGGTGGATGAAGACTTGCTGCTTCTGCTTCGTCTTTTACTCCTATAACTATTCGTAGAAAGATAACGTGAATTACACATACGTAAGTTTCTCACAACATAGACATACTTGATGTGCATTATATTGAAAGCCTTCATCAGTTACCATACTAACTACCTAGTCCAGGTATTATGCTTCCTCGTACACTGTCTTCTTCACCATGCATCAACTTGTTCAACCATCAAGATACCGATTACTTATCTGTTACTAATATTTGCAAAGATAGGTTAAAAACCTTCATATACTATTAAAGTGTAACACATTTTTCTTTTCTAAAAGAAAAAAGGTTCAACTCTCAAAATAAAGTATAATTTAATCATTTTGTCATTTCTCAAGGAGAGCTGTACAATTTACTTTAATTAATTCAAATAAAAACTTTATCAATTTTTATTTTTTGTTATATTCATTTTAATTTTGTTAATGATTATTTATCTGTAATGATAGCATATTTTATATTTATTCAGTTCAAGGGAAGGTACAATTTGTACTTACAATCAGTTTAATTTTCGTCGTATTTCACACCGTTACCAATAATCCCCACAAGAACAAATACCCTCACTGAAGTGGTGAAATCGATAAGAATCCCTTACAATTATCAACCTTCCAACAATCTTGGATATGTGTTTGATGGCAATATGACAGTCTTCACACACTCGCAAGTTTTTCATGACACGTATTGGTCTACCAGCCGGTATGGTCAGAATTCCAAATGCTACTGCTAATTTCTCACTGTGATACTTCAGCATATGCTTCTTCTCCTCGTCTTCCACATCATGCAAGACCAATTTTGTTGAAGGAACATACCCTTCTTGTTTAATTTTTAAATCTAACTCTTCTAAGAAAGCATATATTCTACGTTTCTCTGGGTGAAAACAATCCCCAACTGTGAATGTATGAATCTTGTTATGTACCTCAACCCAACTATACCCTGGTGTTTTCTGAACACCAACTTCCCTCATTTTCAATCTAATTTTACTAACATCAACCCATCTTCCTGAAGCTGCATATAAATTTGAAAGAAGAACATACATTCCCGAGTTATGAGGTTCCATCTTGAAAACCATCTCAGCAGCCTTCTCACTTAGTTCCATATTGCCATGAAGTCGGCTTGCACCTAATAGAGCTCCCCATGTGGCAACATCTGGCTCAAAAGGCATGTTTCTGATTAAGTTATGTGCTTCTTCCAGACGACCTGCTCTACCAAGAAGATCGACAGTGCAAGTATAATGTTTTGAATTTGGTTTTACACCATAATCCTTGTCCATTGAATGAAAATATTCAATACCCCTGTCTGTCAAGCCAATATGACTGCAAGCTGACAGCACACCAACCTGAAATATTATTAGAAGTAAAATGATTTTTCTGGTAGAATAGAGTAAAAAGTCAAGCTAGTGCATTATAGATAAAACAATAATATTCATCATTCATAATTGATTTTCCATTTTCTCCTGCGGAAAGAATACTTAGCTGAAAGATAGGGATAGCTTTGGAAATGAAAATACCAAATAGAGGAGGGAAACAAATTACTCGTATCAATGCAAAAGGGCTACTACCTATTTGACAACTTAAGAGACAACGTCAAAACATACATAAGATTATCCTTTGCAGTTGAACTTCTTGCCTGCATTTAGTGCATTCTAACATAATTTTACTATCCATGTTAACGATATAGTGGAAGAAAGGCAAAGTTAAGAGATGGGTAACAAAAAAAGTTGTAGACATACAGTCTATTTACATAACTAAAGGGATAGAAGGTTGCTCATAAAAATGATACTATTTCTCTTGTTCCATCTGCTTTTTCCCGTACTCCAATAAAGTAATTCGTCTTCATTAAAACGAAGCACTAATATATATGATATATATTGCATAGCTAAATAAGGGAAATCAACTTTACCGACATAATATCAGGCAGGCGGTGGAGTGGGGACATCTTGCCACTAAAACCATTCGTATTAAAAATGTACCATTCGCATTTAGCTTGAATTTATTTCCGTTACATAGGTAGGTAAATAACATTTTTAACTTAACACCATATATTATGCCTAAGGCATTTTCCTTTGGACAAATGACAGCAACAAACGATACACTACTAAGATGAAAAAAGATAGATGATAAGAAAACAACAAGCTTTGTTCCCTTCACGGAAACAGCCTGGATTCAGAGAATCCTAGCAGCAACCAGGTATTTCCTTAGGAGATGATTAAACTGTGTTAAGTATAAATTTATCAGAAAATTGAGTTATAAATCTGTGTAAGTTAAAAAAAAGTGAAAAGTAAGCAGTAATGACAAAAGTTTTGCATAAGAAGTGCGTAAAATATGTGTACCATGGTAATCTCATCAGGTTTAACCCCTGCTGTGATCATTGACTCAAATACTGTTAAAGCCAGCCTACCAAATCCATGCCTAGCATAACCCGATAACATTGTGTTCCAAGAGACGATATCTTTATGTTGTATTCCTTGAAACACTTCATAAGCTTCATCTATGCAGCCACATTTACAGTACATTCCAACAAGTGCATTCCCCACTAAACACCCATTCTCATACCCTGTCTTCACCACCTGTCCATGAACTTGTTTCCCTAACTCCAAAGCAGCTATATCAGCACATGTGCTGAGCGCACAACAAAAGGTAGATCTGTTTAAACCTTCTCCATCTCGTTTCATCTCCACAAGCAGGTTCATAGCTTCTTCATAGTGACCATTCTGAGCATAACCAGCAATAATAGCTGCCCAAGATACAGAATCACGCTTGGGCATTCTATCAAACAAGTACCTTGCTTGAGAAACATCACCCTCCTGACAATAACCACTTATCATGATATTCCACGAACCTATATTTGGAAAAGGCGTTGCCTCGGACAATTTCCTCGCCATGTCCATTCTCTTGTATTGCACGTAACCAGCAATCATTGCATTGTACGACATCTCTCTTCTCTCTGGCATTTCATTGAAAACTGTCCTCGCTTCATCCAACTTTCCATTCTGTACATATGCACACACCATCGCTGTCCACGTGAAAACATCCCTTACTGGAGACTCCTCAAACAATCTCGTAGCCTGTGACAAATCTCCATCCTGTGCATAACCTGAAATCATGGTATTCCAGGAAACTACATCCCTAATAGGCATTTGATCAAAAAGAAGCCTAGCATCACCTAACATGTTTCTCTTCACATACCCACCCATCAAACAATTCCAAGAAATCAATTCCCAGTCTGACTTGGACTCAAACAACTGTCTTGCCTCCTCGAGTCTCCCACTCCGAACATATGCTGCAAGCAACCCATTCCAGGAGATGGAATTCTTGTGAGGCATCTTATCAAAAACTTCCCTTGCCTCATCAACGTGCCCACTCCGGACATACCCAGACAGCATGGCATTCCAGGAAACAACATCCTTTTCGGGCATTGAATCAAACAACACGCGGGCATCACGGAGTCTGCGGTTCTTGACATAGCCAGTAAGCATTAGATTCCACGAAAACAGATCTTTGGGCATTCTGTCAAACAGGTCCCTTGCAAGGGAGAACTCTCCGTTCCTCAAGTACCCAGATATCATGGCGTTGTAGGAGACAGAGTTTCGAATGTGGGTAGAGATGACTTTGGTGCATTTCAGAATGTCTGGGTCTTTCTCTTTCAAATGGGATTTCGGACAATTGGTGGGTCGTTGAAGTTGGAAGTTGCTGCTGTGTAACTGTCTCAAGTTGAACTTCCCGCGCATCGTTTTTGTGTCCTAGTAAACACTGAGTTATTTTGAGGACCATGATATAGAATTTTAAATAATAAAATTATAAAAATAATGAAATATAACATAATAATTAAATATTAATTAAATTTTTTAGCTTAAGAAATTGTTTCATTTAAATAAAAATTACAATAAAATATTTTGAAAGTAATGTAGTACCATTAACTCACAAAATAATAACTTTTGTAGTGAAGATAATTTTAGTCAAGTTACCAAATACCAGAAAAAGGAAAAAAAAAAAAAAACTTACTAGTGAATGTCTTACATTGATGACTTAATAAATATAAAAAACAATATTAGAGTATTCAATTCTATTTTAATATATCATTATGAATTTAAGTTATATATATATAAAAGTTATATGTATATCAATATAATATCTCATATTTGTATTTAAAATAAATGATGAGAATGGTTTTAATTAGACTTATTAGTTTAATTTAATTCACTTGTATGTATTTTAACACTCAAATTAATTAACGGTTTAAGTATTATAAGATATTTTGAATTAGACTAACAATATTTGTTGTTTTAAGATTATATTTTTATTTATAGACCTTTAAATGAATTCTTTAATGAGTGGGTCATATATTCAAATTATCAAGGGTCTCTTATATGTTTTATTTTGTATATTTTAAATAATGGTAGTCTGTCATGTGTTTTTTGTCAATGACACGTAATCAGAACAATTTATAATATTTGAGATGTTAAGATCTTGATAAATCTCTGAAACCATATCGTTAAAGCAATTAAGAAGTAGACAAAAATCAACTTAATAATATAATTATAGATTGAATTGGTCGATTAATAAACCTTATAGTAAACTAAATAATATTGAAAAAATTAGTTTTAATGTAAATGCATAATCATAAATTCTTTCCAAATAATATTAAAAGAGCTTAAATATATTTAGTTTTAAATTCTTTTATACAACTTTGGAGTTAGATATACCCAATTTCTTTTTAATACTAATGTGTTGCACAAGTACACTCGTAGTGGAAGACTAAACATTACAATAATAATATCCAGTGTAAAGAATATATCAAACTAATCAAAATATTTAAAAAATTAAACGTACTTATAGTTTATGTAATTTTATAAATAATTAAATATTTAACTTTTTAAGATGTGATATTTTAATCATATTTTACATATAATATAATTATTAACAGAAAATGTTGACATAAAAGACAAAAATATCTCATTATATAAGTCCTATTTTATGATGTTTTAATTTAATTTTGGTAAATTTTCTTGTATTAATTTTAAGATTTTTTTCACAATTTTTACTCTACAATTTTATAAGATTTATACTTTCGATAATTGTGATAGTAAAATTAGAGATGAAATGCGTTTGAGTTAATTTTAGAAAATTGAGAAATGAAATGGTAGATTTAAATTTTATTATTATTATTATAAAAAAGGAGAAAAAGAAGAAGAAAGAAATGGAGGGAACGAGCAGTTTAAATAAGCAAAGGTCCTCTTCCCATGTCGTGTCATCAATTTTGAGCGCTCGGGTTTGGTGGGACCCACTGCGTTTGAAAATTGAATCGAGAAAGTAAGAGATGAAACTGAAGAAAAGCACCCAAAATTTAATGCAAAGAATAAGCAATCACCACTTCCAAACACAGAAAACTAGACTAACCTTCAGTTTCACTTCATTCCTCCAAAATTCAAAAATCTGAGAGAGAGAGTGAGAGAGAAGAGAGTGATGGGGTGCGTTTCTTCCAATCTTCTCAACCAAGACGAAGAATTCACCCAACTCGGTTCCTCCGCCTTGGGCCACCACATCGTCTCCCTCACCTCCACCACCTACGGCCTTCTCACCCTCGACCCACCACCCACCCCTTCCACACCTCCTTCACGTTTCACCCTAGCCTCTCTTTTCCCCTCCGAACCAAACTCCGAACCCAAGTCCCTCTGGTCCGAACCCCGACCCTTCCGATCCGAACCCGAGATCATCAACTCCTGGGAACTCATGTCCGGTCTCGACGCCGAAAGCTTCCGTTTTTCTAAGGAAAACTCCAACCCCAACCTCCTCACTCCCACCAAACCCGGTCCAACCCCACCGACCCGGTTCGAGCGAATAACGCCCCCGAGAGGGGAAAACCGCGTGGTGATCTACACGACGACGTTGCGCGGCGTGCGGAAGACGTTCGAGGCGTGCAACGCGGTGCGCGCGGCGTTCGAGGCCCTGGGCGTGGCCATCTGCGAGCGTGACGTGTCGATGGACAGCGGGTTCCGGGAGGAGCTGAGAGGCTTGCTGAAGGGGAAGCAGAGAGAAGCGATGGTTCCTCCGAGGGTGTTCGTGAAGGGCCTCTACATCGGTGGCGCCGAGGAGATGCTTAAGGTCGCCGAAGAGGGTCTTCTGGGAGAGCTGCTTAAGGGGTTGCCGAAGAAGAAGGTTGGTGCCGTTTGTGAGGGGTGTGGGGACATGAGGTTCTTGCCTTGCTTCAACTGTAATGGAAGTTGTAAGAGTGTTGTGAAGGAGGGGGGAAGGGTGTTTGTTGTTAAGTGTCTGCATTGCAATGAAAATGGCTTGGTCTTGTGCCCTGTTTGTTCTTGATCACTTTGCTGCCATAATAACAATCCTTGAATTCCATGTGTATAAGGAAATTTTCTTTTTAATATTACCCTAATTATAGAACTAAGAAGTTATTGAAATGAATGATTCAGAAAGATTTGGTGGGAGAAAACTTTCTATGTACGAAATCCTTCTCTAATACTGCTATTTATGAAACAGAGAAAATAAGATTTCTTGTGTTCTGTTTTCATTGCTCTGTTTATCAGTTACCTCTTGTATGTGCAATTTCTTCCTCCCTGGGCAAGTGTTTTGCCTTGCAGCTTCCACGTTTGTATTTTTAATTTCACTTTTTGTGCACATTCATAAGTTTTTGGTCTTGAATTTCAATAAAAGCAGTATCAAAATAAAGAATTAAAAATTCCTCACTTTTTCTCTATCATTGGTGCTGTTTTTTGACAATGTAATTCAACTTTTTTTTTTTCCTTTTATTTAGGTGTGTAATCTGACATACGAGAAAATTTCTAATAATCATCTTTTGACGGAGGTATTAGGTGTTGAAATTCAAGAAAATTGATAAGGACTGAGAAGTGAAATTAAAGTATTATAAAGTTATAATAGTGATAACTTAGAAAAAGAAATAGGAATGAAATACATGATATTATTTGTATGATCTCATACCAAAAGTTGGGATGAAATTCGATAAAGGAAATGTGACGTATACTTTTTACAGCTCTTGTGCTTATAGAGTAGGTTTTAATGTAAGGAGTTGAGATCGATTTGATAGTTATAGAATTCTTCGAAAAACAAGTTATGAGTTGATGGTCGTGAGAATTTAGGATTATAGAAATTATTTACGTTCTAAGATAATATTTACATCACATAGGAAGAGTGTTAGAACATTTACATTATATGTAATCAAAAGGTCCTAACTTTCTCTATGGAATAGAGTGAAACGAGAATGATTTAATATCTTTTGGAGATATGTGAATGTAATGGTAGATTATTCATATTTTGATATATAAAATATATAGTTTAGAGTTTATAAAGTGATCATAACCCTTAATGGGCCAAATTAGTTGAAGACACGTTAACATAACCCATTGTATTTCTTAAACACTCATTTTTTTCTCCACCCATAGTTTTCATGTGCACACCTACAGGAGTAGTTAAAAGCTAAAATTGTCCCCTTGTTATCACCATTCCTTCTTGTCGTCGCTGAGCCTTCCATATCAATGTTACCATTTTTTTATATCATTTATGAACTTAAAATAAAAAAAGATTTTAAATTATAAATCTAAAAGACTATGATATTACATAATTTCAAAGTTAAAAATTACTTTTAAATTATATAATTTTTAAAAAACTTTCTTATACACAAAATAACTTTTAAATTATACAATCTAAAAGTTTATTTTTCATACACCACAGTGAAAAATTATGGAGGTGCAAAAGGAATTAATGGGGTGCAAGAAAAAATCTCCTTATTAGATTGACATAACATAATTAATTAAAGTGATTTCTTTTTACATTCCCATATTTTTCCTACATAATTATGAGAATCCTTCCTTTATCCTTAAAGAATAAATTTCGAATTATATAATTTAAAATTCATTTTTTGACATAAATAAATATTAAAGTTATTATTTCATAAAAAACTTTAAATTTCACAATTAAAAACTTTTTTATAAAAAAATAATTTCAAAATTATACAATTTAAAATACTTTGTTCTTTTAATTTATTCTAACACATTGCATAAACAATGATAAAAATAATATCATGAAGACGACTAAAGCAACAAGGTGAGCATGCCAAGAGCACAATTTAATCTTTTAACTACATTCACAGGGCGCACGACACTATCTATAGGGATAGATAAAGAAATGACCATTAATAATAAACTCAAGGAGTTTGTTTTCATCGACCATAATTTTTATTTTGATATTCGTTCTTAACTTTTACTGGTGATTTATATATATAT
>Ga0209700_105439_pt1 | contig 21473 bp, 11 predicted proteins | sample SiratroredBW_FD_187528 | JGI IMG/M metagenome (GOLD analysis project Ga0209700, IMG submission 187528) | Root nodule microbial communities of legume samples collected from California, USA - Siratro red BW (SPAdes) (version 2) | ecosystem: Host-associated > Plants > Roots > Nodule | place: USA... | reverse complement strand
TATATATATTATATATATATATATATATATATATATATATATATATATATATATATATATATATATATATATATATATATAAAAGGATAATTATATTGGTTTCTCCAAAGTTTAAATATAAATGTATTTAGACATTATTTAATTTAAAGTAAAAACTGTAATGGAGTTCTTATAACAAACTAGATTGTACTTTGAAAAAAAAAATTGAAAGATAAAAGATATAATTATTTTTTTATAAAGAAGAATATTACGTTATGACAAAAACATGAATATCAAAAATGGATTTAAAGTTTAAATTTTAGAACTTTGTAAGAAACCACAATTTTAAGAACATCTGTAAAGCTTATAATATAACATATATATGTCAAAACTATATATAGCTATGATGTTTAAACTTAAAATAGTATTTATAAAAAATTATTTATAATTTATTCTTTTATAATCAATTTTTTTTTATTCTTTGTTATAATTATAGTATAGTAATTTAATCAAAAGTGATTTTTTAACTTTTGGATATGATAACTGTATATAAATATTTTTTTATTACAAAATCGTATAAAAGATCTCCAAAGTGCTAATAAAATAAAATGTTTGTTTAGAATTATTTTATAAATGTTTTCCTTTTTTCATTAACATAGTTTTTTTCTGAATTTTAAATACAAATGGGTTATTATGTACTTTAAAATTACTTCATCAAAAATAAATAACTTGTATTACGTGTATTTTTTTACAAATAAATAATTTTGTTAATAAAGTTACAAATACATTTATTAGCTGCTAAAGTAAACGTTACTCACATTAATGTTTTCTAGTAACAAATAATCAAAATTAAAATGACAAAATTATTTTAAAATTAAATACATAAAAAAATAGTGTTATATTTTGACAATTCATTTCTCATACAATTTCTTACTTCTATATATCTTACATTTGTCTGATTCAGTTATTGTCATTCTTTATAATATAATATATCAAAAATCTAGAATTTTTCTTCTCGAAACATTATATATTACATTTAAAATTATTAATTAGGTTAAGCATTACTAAAGCTGAAATATATATTCTTCAAATATAGCTATCAAATTGGAAAAAAAATAATAAAAAAAGAAAACTATAAGCCTAATAATTTTTGTATAATAATAAGGATACATTTACATGATCCAATACAACTCAATGTTAATTTATATAGGGAATTTAAAAAAAAAAATCTTATATTATGTTATTAGGCAGTTAAAAAAAAGTCACATGACTTAGATATAACAACTATTGTCCTCTCTCTTCTATACACTTTTTTTTATATTAAAATGTCTTAATATATTTTTAATTAGTTTATATAGTTTTCTATTATGTTTAATTTTTGCTTAATTTCTTTTAAGCATTTTGTATGAAGATGATTCTACCCATTTTTCTCTTAATTTATTATTTTTTTCTCAAAAAAGAAGTGTCATTCCTCGATTAAATCATCTAAGTCTATTTACTTTTGACTATATAATTATGTAAGGTGTTAGATATGATCAAATTTATTTCACATACTTAAATTATTTATAAATCATATATCACATTATTACAAATAAAAAGTATTGCTATGTAAGTATGTCAGGATGACTTATAAGTTTATTGGTTCAACTTGAAAACCTCACACCTCACCTCTAAATGTATTCCTTTAATGATTTAATGGGCTATAAAACTATTATAAACAATATATGAAAGAAAATAATGTTTGAAAATTTCAACTCATATATTTCATAATCATGTGATGATAGAAGATATGTGATTACTTGCACTAAATTCTCTTATAGTGTCTATCATTACATAGAATGAAACTTAGAAACACAAGGAGGTGAACCTAAAGAACTACAATAATTCCAAATCTTGTCACACCTATTCAAAATTTGAGTCTTATTCTTCTTATATTTTGGTAAATTTGTTGCATACCTTGTCACATCATAGTGACATGTTTTTCCCATATCATTACCAAGACTAAGGCAACAGTGATTGCTAATGGTTTGGTTTCCAACAATTACAGCAAAAAATATTTGTTCACCACACTTTGGCTTCAACTTTCCCACACAATTAGTCAAGTATGTCTGATATGGTGACAATGGACTTGGTGCATGGTTAACCCTAGAAGAAGGAGCCTTAGAGGGTTGCAAGACTTCATAAGCAACTAATTTTTCAATTGATAAGTTAAAACTTATGATAAAGAACACAACAATATAGAAGAAATTGAATGATGCCATTTTGAATATTGTTCTTGAAAAAACTTTCTTCTTGAAGTACCTAATGAATAAAACTTTATTTATAGATGACGATACAATTTTTAACTTTTAGTTTAATGAATGTTTTCTACTAATTGAATGAAACAATTGGAATAAAAACATATTTATGTTTACTTAGTAGTAAATAAGATTCACTTATAACTTGTTATCATAAATCATAACTAACGCTCTTGATGTTATAAACTATTTATTTATTTATAAATTATTTATTTATTTATTTATTATGTGCTTAATTGTAATATAATTTTATTTTAAAACAATATGCGCGCATGCACACACAAGCATTCAAAAGAAATTCATGTAACAATTATTATGAAATAATACAGTTGAAAACGTATTTGGAAAACATTTATAGCAACTTTAATAGTAATATGTGATGAAGATTAAGTTATCAATAGCAACATGTACCAATGAGTTGAAATCACATAAACGTTTTCTATTAATGAAACAATTTTGTAGAGGAATATGTCCTTTTTTTTTAATATAGGGTTCAAATTTTTAGTTTTGAATAATTTCAAATTAACACATGACCATAGGGATTAGCTTTTGATAATAGGGAATAACAGAAACGTTATTAAAGTTCATCAAATGACTCTAGAATGGCACTATAATAATTATATTTGACCTTATTAATATTAAGAATTTGTAAAATTTATATTATTTAGATGGATGTTAAATATAACTTTAAATCGACTAATTAAGCACATTCTCTGTTGACTTTAAAAAATAGTAAAAGTAATTTGTATAAACCCAAATAACACCTAAATAGATACTAAGATTATATTTTAAAGTAAACAATCATAATAATATAGTATTGGTTGAGCTGATGCAAAATTGAATATAAAAAAATTATAATATAAATTAAATACAATAAAAAGTATGTTGACTTAATCATTGGTAAGAAAATATTTTTTCATCATATTTATAACACTTTAATTAATAATAAGGTAATGTTGACTTCATTAATACAAAATGAACTGAGTTAAAAAAAAATAAACACAATAATTATTTAAAAACATATATTAAAATGAATTAACACCAAATTTCTCTTACGAAGTAAATTTTTAAAATATGATAAATTTTCACTTCTCCGGTAGACTAGGGTTAATCAAATCATACATAAATTTTTATAATGTACTATAATACTCTTTCAATAAATATATATTCTTAACATTTGAAGTATTAACTTTTTCTTGAACAGACAAATGAAAAAAATATCCGTAAAAGTGTATTTCGTGACAACTAGAATGAAAAGTCACGTACGTTTATCAGTTGACTTTGTTAACCACGGACGACTACATATACTGTAAGGTCTTTCTAACTTCTTTTAGAAGAGTTACACTCAATTGGTTTACCCGACTACCCCCGGGTTAATAGACTCTTTTGCGACCTTGAAGGCCAAATTTGTAGCCCAGTTCGCAACCAACAAGCCTCATCAGATGATGTCCATCGCATTAGTAAACATCAGGCAAGAGAAAGGAGAGTCCTTGAAGGCGTTTATGGCTAGGTTTGGCCAGGTCGCCCTAAGCATCCGCAGGCTCCTGCCTGAAGTGGTTATGACCTATTTGATCACTGCACTTAGGCCCGGACCATTCGCACATAGTTTAGCTATACAGCCCCCGACCAATATGGACGACCTTCGATGAAGGGCCACTCAGTTTATGCAGGTTAAAGACTTACACCAGTTTACAAGAGCAGTAGAATCAAAGGAGATGGAGCGACCGGCCAGTCAATCCCCCAAGATTCAGGGACGGGCCTGGTACCCAAAGATTCTCAAGGTACACACCCCTAAATATTGGCTAAGCACAAATTCTAGAAGAAGAATTGAACGTGGATTTAATTGCGGAACCTCGAAGAGGTATGTCACCCTAGAATGTTGACCGAAGTAAGTATTATCGGTATCATCGTTGTCATTGCCATACTACTGGAGAATGCACTATCCTTAGAGACAAAATTGAAGAATTGATCCAAGCGGGGCACTTGCAAAAGTATGTCTCACTAAAAGGGCGAAAGCAATATGGGCGGTACCAAGAATGCAGTCTAAGAGGAAGAAGTCCTGAACGAAGGAACAGAAGTCCCAGGGACAGAAGGGAAGGCAAAGCTAACAGAGACCACTCGAGAGACAGGAGTCCCACACGCCGAGAAGGAGGCAGTAAAACAGTGGTCAATACCATCTTAGGAGGATTTAGTGGCGGCGACCCTTCTAGCCCGCCAGAAAGAGACATCTTAGGGCTATTAAGAGCGTCCACATAATCAACCGAAGGACACGCCACAGTATGCCAGACATTGTTTTCACTGATCATGACTTCAGGGGAGTTAACACCCTGCAGGATGATCCAATGGTCATTACCGTCGACTTGGCAAACTGTGAGATAAGAAAGACGCTGATAGATCAAGGCAGTTTGGTGGATGTCCTTTACTGGAGAACGTTCAAGAAGATGGGATTGGATGAAAATGAGTATGATAGCTATTTGTCCAAACATGGCTATTAACTTGTGGTATGTATTGCATGAAATGCACTCCACGACCACTCACCTCCCATGGGGCCTACGTTATAAACCTAGTGAACATTCACACACAGGTACCCCTTTTTCTCTCACATCACATGCAAAACGAAGGGGACCACTAAGGCTACGGGGGGAGGCCATTCATTGGATAAAAACAGATTGGGAGAGATGGAGAGATCAATTGGAGAGTTTTTAAAGTTCCTCCTAGTTTGTTGCAAGTATAATTGTTCGATATTTTTTTGTAATTCATCACGCTCTTGTTCTATACGATGCAATAATGATTCTTCATCTGCACTTTCTGCCATTCTGGAAAAATTAGAATTGGCTAAGCAAGAGGGTAGCGTGATTGTGTCTTGAGGATTTTAGAGGAATTCGAAGATCCTGCATCCGTAGTTAGGAAGAAGACAAAAAAACCAAAACTGTCCAGAAAGGAAACAATATAGCAAAATCGAAATCTTATTGATTTGATAAGCAATGGTAATAAGTGTGTGTCCATGATTCTTGGTAGTTATCATTGTTGTTAGGCCAATCTCGGCCCACGGTGGACGCCAAAATGTTATTGCAAGAGACCGGTTGGCTCCAGCAACAACAATATCTTTAGTGATTGCTCCTTGATCGCTCCTGATGTTACTTCTTCCTTGCTGCTCCAAGTGCTCCAAATTCTACCATCTCGGAAGGGGGTCCTGCAGGCACTCCAACGCTCAAGTCAGTTTAAGGATAGAGTATGCAGAGAATATAGGTCAGAGTTTAGAAGTATCTTTGTGTTGTGATCAAACCTGTATTTATAGACGTAGTAGTGGGCCTAAATAGTTGGCCCATTATCCTGTACTCAGTTACTTTGTTAGGATTTTATAACAGAATCGGTTGTTTATTATACTTACCTTTGGTATATTCTACTTGAGGGGTTGTCACGTCAGCTCTATAGTACAAGTGTATTTCATGACAACTAAAATCAAAAGTCACCACATGCTATATTGTTTACATTCTTTCTATATATTTCAATCCTTGTTCATATTTCACTATAAGAAACCAAACCATACAAATAACTTTCATAAAATAGTCGGGTCAAAAAATAAACACGAAACAAAATTGACTAAACCAACTACAGACACAATGTAGAAAAAAAAATATATGCGGCCGGACCGATGTTCTAATATATATGCTAGTGAAATGAAAAAAATTAAAAATTAAAAAAAAAAAGAGAAAGAATCGAACGCAAAAGAATTTTTTACTTAAAATAAAATAAAGAAAATTGGATTGGTTGACACATAAGTAAGTATTAGGTTTAAGGACAAATTGGGCCTCACCCAATTTGTAATGAAAATATATTTAATTATTTTTATAATTAAATTAGTAATGAAAATAATAAATTAAATTAGTGGTAATTTTTTTTAAATGTAATGACCTAGAAAATTATTCTTTAGAGTAGAAGTGATAAAAGTAAAAATGTACCTAAATATTTTAATATTTAACCGAAAACATTTATATATAGAAAATTGATATTCAAGTTTCATCTTCACAAAACCACTATCTTTATAGAAATAGATTCTCTATAACTTCCTCTGCTTTCTCTCTAAAGTTTCAACTTCGTTCATCGGTGATCATTCTTAGGCTCCTGGTGTGGAATATATCAAGAATACACGATCAGATTTTAAAAAGGCAAGTTCATTTCTACTCATCTTCTTTAGAGTTAGTCTTATTTAACTTTTCTTATTGCTTTTGGTGCTTGCATGTGTTCTTTGAGACATTAAAGTGAGTATCTGTTAGTTCAATATTCTAGTATTGTACTTTGATCATTGATCAGAAATACTATGATGCAGGTTAGGAAATCTTTGAGATTCCAGGCTTTTTTTAACTCTTGTGAGAGTCTCTACCCCTAGTCAAGTAAGGGAAGCTCACTGACATACCTATGTAGAGGTTGTATTTTATTTTCAATTTGAACATTAGGATAGAATATTTGAACATGAATATGTTTGAGTTGTCTGTGTTAAATTTCTTTGGCAAGCAACGGAGGAAGCCAAAGTTGTTCTCAGTCTTAATTACATGAATAAGCGGAGGTGCAACGGAATGATGGAATGAGAAGCTTTTCTTACGATGCATTGGTTTTATGCTAAAGCATGTTTGTGAAAGGAAGTACGAATTGTGTCAAGAAGGTAGGAAGAGAGGGCTATGATTTAGTCTCTTTAAATGTGCCTAAGCTAGCTATTAGAGGGGCTAACCCAAAGAGGGCTTTATGAACAAGGGTGCTGAAGAAAATTTTGCAACCTCACTTTTCATTAATCACAAAGCTACCAAAGTACAATACTAACCACTCTATTTATAGGCTAGGAGATCAATTATATGAAATGTCAAAGGCTTCCACCGTAAGCTAGTTTGAATTTCCTAGATGTAGAAGATCCAATAATCAATGGACACTTGGCGTAAGATCTGTGAATGGAGGATTAAATGCCAGAGTAAGTGTATGAATCTCTTTTTTTAACATGTGTTGGATTGCTTGGGTGTGTAAAATTTGAAAAGTGGATGTGCGCATTATGTAGCCCAATATTGCCTAGATTTGGAAAAATACACTTATTATATTGGAGCGAAACCCAACAACTTCCTATTTTGAAAGTTAGATGTGTGCATTCCTCCACGTGGTCGTGGATGGATCAAGTCATGGCGAAATGCAATCTTTCATATGGGTTGTTGATGGACCAAGTTCTTGGTTGCATGCATTCTTTCATATGGGTAGTGGATGGACCAAGTTCTTGGAGCGTATTACATCAGTAGGTCTAAATTGAATGAAGGATTTTGAATGAAGTGAGTTGTGTTTGAATTTTTGATTCAACTTTAAATTGGACAATGATGTTAGAATTGTAGTAGTATGAATATATATAAACCAATATTCTTGGATTGAATGTAATTAGGTTCATCATAGGGATATGTTGCGACCGAGAGACGATAATGAAAAAATTAATTTGTTAAGAAAATAATATTTTTATTAGAGATGGAGCCGCCACCATAGTTTATTATGGAAAACTACAGAAAATCAAAAAAGAAATATCTATGAATTAGATTTAAGATTTGGGAGTCGGTTACGTGTGGGGAATGTATTAGTACCCCACAACGTCTGTCCTAAGACGATATCTTTAATCAAATAAGCAAAAATGAGTGTCGTTTTACAAAATGTTGTTGTTTCCCAAAAATAATTACAATAAAAATACAAATAAAGACAAATAAAATAAACAAATAAAAAAATATTAATGTAAATAAAATAAAATAAACAAAAATGACAATAAATTAAAATGAACATAAATACAAAAATAAGAAAATAAAGATGCAAATAAAAATAAATGAAAATAAACAAACAAACCAAACAAAGAAAATACTTTTATTTTTATTTTTTGGGCCTGACAAGGATTGACCTCGGTCTTACGTATTTCCATAAAGGAAAATGAGGGTTCACATAGTTCTAAATTGAAAATTTGTTTGATGATGTTTGATATTTTAATTTTTGAAAATTTTATCTTTATTTTTTATATTTTCATAAATTTATTTGAAATAAAACATTATTTATTGATTTGTTAAGAAAAAAAGAAAAAAGTTATGGTAATAATAATATAAAAAAAGTAATAGTTTAGGGTTTCTTTTGAGTGCTCTGATAGGGTTTAGGATTCCTATTGAGTGTTATGATATTATTGCACACTGAGATTTTGAATTTTAGAGGGTTTGTTTTTGAATGCTCTAATGGGTTCTGATGGGATTTAGGGTTCCTATTGAGTGCTCTAATGGGTTTTGATGGAATTTAGGGTTCTATTGAGTGCTCTAATGTTCTTGCTTCCATGATTCACTGAGATTTTGAGTTCTGAAGGATTTCTTTTGAGTGCTCTAATGGGTCCTGATGGGGTTTAAGGTTCCTATTGAGTGTTGTAATGTTCTTGCTTCCATGATTCACTGAGATTTTGAGTTTTTTTGATGGTTTCTTTTGAGTGCTCTAATGGGTTCTGATGGGGTTTAAGGTTCCTATTGAGTGCTAATGTTCTTGCTTCCATGATTCACTGAGATTTTGAGTTGTTGTTGAGGGTTTCTTTTGAGATGAAGATTATGACAGGAGCAACATTCTCTTGATTTGGTTGGGAAGTTGAGAAAGTGCAAAAAGCAGCAATCCCCAAGCAACAACTCAAATCAGAAAATAAAATTATTTATTTTCTATCTATTGCTATTTTATTCAATATTACACAATGTGATCACAAAGAAAATACAATGCTATGTATCCTACAAAAGTATAGAGGACAAAAAAACGTACTAGTTGAAGACCAAATTTAGCTTCGAGCTCTTGTAATGGGACTGTGAACTATAATTTTCTCCCTCTGTAAATAATTTTCTCTAACTAAGTGTTGTAATTCTATGTGTTCTTTTTCGTGTGTGAGTATATCTCGTGGATGTAGAGGTTTTCTATAGTAGTGAGTGTCCTCCCTTGGAAGTAGGGCTGAGGTAGGGTATATCAGTTTGTAAAAAAAAAAAAAAAAGACAATGTTCCCTTTATTTTTTATTTGCAAATTATCTCTAATCATACAATTGTTTAATAAGTATTTAATTTATTAAGAAAAGTGAGAAACTAATTGAATTAATTAGAATTATTTGCATTAAAGCATAATAATTGATTCACATAAAAGACCCTAAAATAGACTCTCTAATATCCTTAACTTCTTTTATCAGATAAAATAGACTCAACCAGTGTTTAATCATGCAAATTTTTATCAATTTTAATTAAATCAATAATCATTCTAAAAATAGCTAAAATAGCCTAGTCAAATGTTGAAGCTCATTTTCCTATTTAAATCTTAATAAATTGGACCTTTTTATTTTTATTTTATTTACAAGTAGTTTAGAAAATGAACCCAATTAAATGAAATTTAATTCTTTATTTTTCAAATGAAAACATATTTTTTATTATTGTTTTTTATTATATTTTTTTAGTATCTTTTTTATTATTATTATTTTAGTTATTGCACTATTATTTTTATTATTAAAAATTGGAAACAAACAATCTATATTTTTATTTTTCTTTATCTTTTTTTATTTTTCTTACTAAAAGGAACTATTTATTTTAAGTCATATGTTTTTTATTATTATTGTTTTATTAATTTTTTTAATTTATATAAAAAAGGTAAGATTTAAATAAAATTTTATTATTTTTATTATTACTATATTTATTTTTTTAAAGTGAAAATTAATGGAAAAAACTTAAACTAATAAAATGTTTATTTATTTATTATTACCAACTTTTTTAATTTTATTTGTCTGAACGAAATTGGATATTGACAGGATATAGGTATATATGTTTGATTGGCAAGTTGGTGAAGTTTTATTAGAATGAATTTTTGAAAGTGATTAGTCAGTGGAAAAGGTTTGCCCAAATTGAATGGTCATTTTCTTTTATTGGTCTATAAAATATGTATATACTAAAGGTTACCAAATCAAATTGAGGTTCATGATTAGTTTCGTGGATGAATGAAATTCTTGGAGAAAATTTGAAAATAATATGATAAAGATTGATGATTTAAATTGATATTTGAGTTTGAAATAAGATGAATGATAATTTATGTGGATGGTGAATAGGTTATGCAGTGGCATCGGAGCCATCTTAGTTGCGTTGGGGTTGGGTGCCATTTAAGATGGTTGCTTAGGTTGCATGGCTCTAGACGCAAGACTTTGCAGTGGGTGCAATTCGGTAGCAGTGCTCTTAGGTTGGTATAGCATCGGTCGCAAGTTCTTGGGCCAAACATGACCTTGTTTTAGAGTTTTGCAAATGAGTTTGTTTATTTATGCAATATTTTGTTTTTCTTGAACCTCTTTTCGTTTCTTGATTACTAGTAGATATAATATTTGTATGTCGGATGGTATGGAACTAAATGATTCGTAAATATATATATATATATATATATATATATATATATATATATATATATATATATATATATATATATATATATATTGAATAATGTTGACTTGAACTATATATGGGTTGAAAGTGAATATATTGAGTGTGATATAATGGTATGATATGATATGTTGAATTGTTGAGTTATGTGGTTGTGATCAAGATATAGTATTTTCAAGAAAGAAAATTATAACATTTTGAAAAATATGTATGTGATATATTATTATTTATGTCGTAAATTTTGCAAATTATATATATATATATATATATATATATATATATATTATAATAATAATAATAATGATAATAATAAATAAATAATGTGAATATTTAATTCGGTTAGGATTTAGAAAGTCGGCTCAGATTTTTGGAGTTAGTCTTATCAATTCGGTTTTGGAGTGTTGTGATGGTAAGAAGTCAGTTTGGAATTAGGGAGTCAATCTTAACAAATTTGGTTTTGTGTACTCGACTTAGATTTAGAGAAATGATCTTGACAACTCAATTGTGTGTATTCGGTTTGTATTTAGGGAGATGATCTCAACATTCAATTTTGGGTACTTGGTTCATGTTTAGGGAGATGATCTTAACAAGTATGTTTTGGGCACTCGGTACAAATTTAAGGAAACAATCTTGGCAATTTATTTGTGTGTATTCGAATTGGATTTAGAAAGATGATCTCAACATTCGATTTTGGGTACTCGGTTCATATTTAAGGAGATGATTTTAGCAAGTCGGTTTTTGGTACTTGGTTAGTATTTAAAGAGATGATCTTAACAAGTCGATTTTGGGTACTCGGTTCATATTTAGGGAGATGATCTTAACAAGTCAGTTTTGGATACTCAGTTCATGTTTAAGGAGATTATCTTAACATGACGATTTTGGGTACTCGATTTGGATTTAGGAAGATGATCTTATTTATTTGATTTTGTGTATTCTATTCAGATTTAGGGACATCATCTTAGCAATTCAGTTATAGGTAGTCAGTTTAGATTTTGCAAATGATCTTAGCCATTTGATTTTGGGAATTCGGTTCAGATTTTGGCATTATTCAGGAGGTCAAATTTTAAAGACTAATTCTTATAATGTGGGTATCTCTCTAATACAAGTAGTAGGATTTGAATACATTAGAAATGTATCCATAAGAATCAGTTTTAAACTAGTTTCTATGTAACTTTAATTTATTTTAAATTCAACTAATAATAATAATAATAATAATAACAACGATAAAGATTAAATATCTACTTGCATTTAATACTCATATAAGGTTGGATAAACTTGAGTTATTTCTCATCATTTCACCATGCCACATTAGTTTATTTTTACCTTAACACTATCACCTTCACCATTAGAATCTAACTAAATTCCAATAAAATGAAATTATAGTAATGATTACAAAATGTACTACAAATAGATGACCATTGGTCACAATTTCGAACCCAGAAACATAATGAGAAAATAAGAAGAAGTTCCACACGACTTTTACAACTCTTGAAGGTAAGAGAAAGGATATATATATATATATATATATATATATATATATATATATATATATATATATATATATATATATATATATATATATATATATATATATATATATATATAGATTGCTATTTATTTCCAGTCTCTTAGTGAGATACCCTTAAGCCTCACAAGTTTCTAATTATTTAAAAATTTTGTTTATTTCTTTTCAAGTTCAATATTACTCTTTATACTAATTTTTAATTCTAATTTCTTTGTATTTTATGCGGTGATTCCTGTTATTAATTTCCACACATAATCATGTTGTGTTTCATTGGAATACTTAAGGCTGGAGGATTATATCCTCGAGGATTTAAATGGGTAGAAGTTATTTATTGTTGGATTGGAGGATGATGTTATGATTGCTCATTTATCCTGACTATTCACTATAGTTATTATTCCTATATTATTTATAATTTTACTCCTGGTGATCTATTAAAAAAAAAAGAAAATTTGACATTCTTGAATTGTCGGAATATTTATCATTTATCATTTTGTTTTATGAATACTTGAAAATGTATGTATATCTCACTTTCTCTTTTTTGTTCTTGTTTGTTGAATATGAGTCAAATCAAATTTTACATCAAAGATAAATGGATGCACCTAATTTTCCTAATTCCTATAGTGCTTATATCTCGGCCTATTTTACAAGAAATGGCTGGAGCACTAACGTGGTTGAGAATTCTGTATCTTTTAGAGGAATTGCACATTTCACCTTGACCTTTGCTCAATCTCAGGACGTTCTATTAGTGTTGGATGGTCTCATAGTTGTAACTTTCTTCTTGTCGCTGACTATATACAACAATCCCCTGATTAATTTGTTTTCACCAATAATGTAATGTAAAATAATATTAGATAAGTATAATGTATAATTAATATTAAGAAGAATTTTTATATAGTATATATGAAATAGTCATGTAAAATATGTATAGTTTAACATAATTATGTAATATAAATATATTTTACAATTTGATGGTATGGAATATAAGTATATGTTTTATTGAAGAGAAAGGAAATAAATATTATAATATATTAGCAATTCGGCCTTTCGGCCACTCAACATTTGGCTTGTGGGTTTCTCAACATTCGGTCTCTTGGTTACTCTGCTTCTCAACCAATCATCTCAGCACACAAATTTATTATATATATAATACGAGATTAAATTTTCATGTCTTAATTGTTAAACATTTTTTTCATTGGTCACTCAAAAGGTTTATATATTTTTATTTTGTGATACATTTTAAGTTAAATATATAATAATTATTGGTTGAGGAAAATAGAACTCTTTGAATCCTTTGTTTCACTCTTAGTAATTGGGGAAATCACATTAGAGTGGTCATAGCAACGAAGCAGATGGATAATACTAGGAGAAATGATGAGTAGACAGAAGCATTACAGTCTATCAAAAGCCTGAATGAACCACTCAGTCCCTGTTAAGATTTGTTAAGTTATTTTACTGGTTGGTTACTTAGTTATATTTTAAGGGTTGTTCTGTTTTAGTCAGACCACGTTATTAGGAATTGTTAGACGTGGGTTTTTTAGTTTTTTTATGGTTTTTAGCTTGTTAGGTTAGGCTATATAATAGCCAAGTTTATTATTCAATAAAACAGATTCTCTCTCAATTCTTTTATCTTTTTATAAAGCTTTTCTGTTTTTAACATTTGGTATCAGAGCCCATCACGGGGCCTGATCAAAACTAGAAGCAGCAGTCTTCTACGAGTGTAGTCATTAAAGCATGATGGCAGAGAATTCATTTGTGCATCCATCAATTCCGAAATTCGATGGGCACTATGATCATTGGGCAATGCTCATGGAAAATTTTTTGCGTTCAAAAGAGTACTGGGGCTTGGTGGAGAATGGAATTCCTGCAGCAGCAGAAGGCATTGTTCTTACAGATGCCCAGAAAAAGCACATTGAAGATCAGAAGTTGAAAAATTTAAAAGCCAAAAACTATCTATTTCAAGCATTAGATCGTTCGATTTTAGAGACAATCATCAATAAGGAAACATCGAAGCACATATGGGATTCTTTGAAGCAGAAATATCAAGGTTCGACCCGGGTAAAGCGTGCACACTTGCAGGCTCTTCGAAGGGAATTTGAAACTCTTCACATGAAGACAGGAGAATCCGTGAATTAGTATTTCGCACGGACCCTTACCATAGCTAACAAGATGAAAGCAAATGGTGAGAACAAGGGAGATGTTGCTGTAGTTGAAAAGATTTTGAGATCCTTGACTCCCAAGTTTGATTATGTTGTGTGTTCCATTAAGGAGTCTAAGGATATAGACACCTTAACCATTGATGAGTTGCAAAGCAGTCTGCTTGTGCATGAACAACGCATGAGTTCTCATGTTGAAGAAGAACAGGCTTTGAAGATTACTCATGGAGAACAATCTGGAGGAAGGGGTCGAGGTCGTGGCAGTTTTAGAGGAAGAGGACGGGGACGAGGTAGACAAAACTTTGACAAGACCACAATTGAGTGCTATAATTGTCACAAACTAGGACATTTTCAATGGGAATGTCCAAATAAAGAGAAGGAGGCCAACTATGCAGAAACTCAAGAAGAAATGTTGCTGATGGCGTACATGAATATGAATAAGGTTAATAGAGAAGACATGTGGTTCCTTGACTCAGGGTGCAACAATCATATGTGTGGGAATAAGGAATACTTTACAGATTTTGATGGAAGTTTCAGAGATTCAGTGAAGCTGGGTAACAACTCCAGCATGGCCGTAATAGGTACGGGTAATGTACGACTGCAAGTGAATGGAATAGCACAAATAATCACAGGAGTATTCTATGTACCAGAGCTGAAGAACAATTTATTGAGCATTGGGCAATTGCAAGAAAAAGGGCTTACCATTATGTTTCAAAACGGAATGTGTAAGGTGTTTCATCCTGAAAGAGGCTTAATCATGGAGACAAAGATGTCTGTGAATCGAATATTCATATTGCATGCCATATCTCAGCCTATAGCGTCTACTTATTTTAATACACTCACAGAAGATATGGGGCAACTTTGACACTGTAGATATGGACATTTGAGCTTTAAGGGCTTAAAGACTCTTCAGCAGAAGAAGATGGTAAATGGTTTAGCACAATTCAAGTCTCCCTTGAGACTCTGTAAAGATTGTCTAGTGGGTAAGCAACAAAGGCACTCGTTTCCAAGGAAAAGCACCTGGCGGGCCTCACAAATTCTCCAGTTGGTGCATGCTGACATTTGTAGACCGATCAAACCCATCTCTAACAGCAAGAAACGGTATTTAATTACTTTCACTGATGACTTTAGTAGAAAAACATGGGTTTATTTTTTAATAGAGAAATCAGAAGCCTTTATTGCGTTTAAAAATTTTAAGACTCATGTTGAGAAGGAAACAAACTTGTTTATTAGAGCCTTACATACTGATCGAGGAGGAGAGTTTACATCACAAGAGTTCACCAATTTTTGTGATTTAAATGGCATACAAAGGCAATTGACAGCTGCATACACGCCACAACAAAACGGAGTTGCAGAACGAAAAAATAGAACCATTATGAATATGGTTCGTAGTATGCTTTCTGAAAAGAAACTTCTAAAGAGTTTCTGGCCTGAAGCAGTCAACTGGACAATGCATGTATTGAATCGAAGTCCAACACTGGCAATCAAAAATAAGACTCCCGAAGAAGCTTGGAGTGGAGTCAAGCCTTCAGTTGAATATTTTAGAGTGTTCGGATGTATCTCTCATGTTCATGTGCCTGACAGTAAAAGAACCAAGCTGGATGATAAGAGCTTAAGTTGTGTTTTATTGGGAGTTAGTGAAGAGTCAAAGGCATATAGACTCTATGATCCAACTTCACAAAGGATCATAATAAGTAGAGATGTTGTATTCGAAGAAGACAAGAGCTGGAATTGGGATAAGACCTATGAAGAATCCATTATGTGCGATTTGGAATGGGGTGATCATGAGCCGGAAGCAGGTGTGTCTGATGAAAATGAAGAGGGAAACGAATCTGATCTTGAAGCTGGCATAGAAGCAGAAGAGGAGAATCTTTCCTCTGATTCTTTAGCTGAAGCAAGTTCTCCTAGCTCAAACGAAGGGAGGAGTAGGCATCCACCAACTTGGATGAGAGACTATGTAACAGGAGAAGGTCTTTCTGAAGAAGATAATGAAGCTCATTTGGCCATATTTGCAGCCACTGATCCTATTTACTTTGAAGATGCTTCGAAGAGTGAGAAATGGAGGCATGCCATGGATCTGGAAATGGAAGCAATAAACAAAAATGGCACATGGGAATTGGTGGAGTTACCTGAGGGAGGAAAAAAGGTTGGAGTAAAATGGATTTATAAGACTAAATTCAATGAAAATGGAGAAGTCGAAAAGTACAAGGCTAGGCTTGTAGCAAAGGGGTATACTCAACAGTATGGGGTGGACTATACTAAAGTATTTGCACCTGTGGCACGCATGGAGACAATTCGTTTGGTGGTAGCACTTGCAGCTCAAAGAAAATGGTCAATCTACCAGCTAGACGTGAAATCTGCATTTTTACATGGTGAGTTGAATGAAGAGGTCTTTGTGGAGCAACCTTGTGGTTATGTGCAGAAGGGACATGAAAAGAAGGTTTACAGGTTAAAAAAAGGCACTTTATGGGCTTAAGCAAGCCCCACGTGCTTGGTACAGCCGTATAGAAGCATATTTTCAGAAGGCAGGTTTCGAGAAGTGTGATTATGAACACACTTTGTTCTTCAAGACGAGAAAAGAAGGCAAAATATTAATTGTAAGTCTTTACGTTGATGATCTCATTTTTACTGGAAATGATGAATTGATGTTTACAGAATTTAAAAATTCCATGAAGCATGAGTTTGACATGACAGATCTTGGTAAGATGAGGTATTTCCTAGGTCTTGAAGTCTTGCAAAGATCTGATGGCATTTTTATCAGTTAGAAGAAGTATGCATTGGAGGTGCTGAAACGGTTTGGAATGGACAAAAGTAATTTTGTTCGTAATCCTATTGTTCCTGGCTGTAAACTCATGAAAGATGAAGGTGGAATAAAGGTGGACAAGACTAACTATAAACAAATTGTGGGTAGTCTCATGTACCTCACGGCTACTCGACCAGACATGATGTTTGTGGTAAGTCTTATTAGTAGGTATATGGAGAATCCTACTGAGCTTCATTTACAAGCTGCAAAAAGGGTACTAAGATATTTGAAGGGAACAAGTGGGTTTGGAATTTTCTATAGGAAAGGAGGAGATGATGAATTTGCTGCTTATACTGACATGATTATGCTGGAGATTTGGATGAGAGAAAAAGTACTTCAGGTTATGTTTTTTTATTAGGTTCAGGAGCAGTATCATGGTCATCAAAAAAGCAACCAATAGTGAGTTTGTCTTCCACAGAAGTAGAATTTATCGTTGCAGCTTCATGTGCATGCCAGGCGGTATGGTTAAAAGGGGTGTTTGAAAAGCTGGGTCAGAATCAAGATAAGCCAACTATTATTCGTTGTGATAGTAGTTCTGCAATTAAACTCTCAAAGAACCCAGTAATGCATGGTCGTAGTAAGCACATAGACGTGCGTTTCCATTTTCTTCGAGAACTCACAAAGGCTGGTACAGTGGAGTTGGTGCATTGTAGCACAGAGGAACAATTGGCTGATGTGATGACTAAACCACTAAAGTTGGATGTTTTCTTGAAATTGAGAGGGCTATTAGGAGTTTGTTCTGAGTTGGATATAAACTGAATGCTTGTAGTATTCAGTTTAAGGGAGGAATTGTTAAGATTTGTTAAGTTATTTTACTGGTTGGTTACTTAGTTATATTTTAAGGGTTGTTCTATTTTAGTCATACCACGTTATTAGGAATTGTTAGACGTGGGTTTTTTTAGTTTTTTTATGGTTTTTAGCTTGTTAGGTTAGGCTATATAATAGCCAAGTTTATTATTCAATATAACAAATTCTCTCCCAATTCTTTTATCTTTTCATAAAGCTTTTCTGTTTTTTAACAGTCCTAAGGTTTAGTGGAATTTAGGAGAAACAAGTCTCTACAATTCTTCGAAAGTTATAACCTAAAAAAAGTTGAATTATAGATTAAGAAAATATAGAAAATATTTTGAGTTATGAACTGCTCTAACAAACAAAAGGTAAATTATGTTATATTCATGTGAGAGGAGAAACAGAGTATTAGTGAAACAATACCAGAAGATTATTAGAAGATGAAGGAATAATCATTACCTGAAAAGTGTTTAAAACAAGATTTATTGAGAAATATTTTTTCAATGATGTGAGAAGGGTGAAAGAAATAGAATTTATGCAACTAAAACAAGAAAGTATGAAAGTTAGGATATTGTAATTTTATTATTCGATGAAATATGAAGCCACAACGTTTAAATCTGAAAGATCATAATTTATTTCAATTTACTATTATTTTAAATGGATTTGTAAGGAAACATAATCTTATTGTCGCTGCTGTCTTCTCGATCTTTTGTTTTGAATTAAGTGCTGCAAATTTACTATCATTATATTGTTGCAATGTATCCTTTATTAATTTAGATGATTTCAGTGCATTTATTTTTTTGTTGTGTTTTTTTTTAACAGGCAAATATTTTTATTTTTTTTTTGTATCGAATAGATCTGGCTTTACTTTGACAATGTAGGTGCTTCACTTTAAAGTAGCGTATTTAATGGCTTAATGTGCTTGTCTGTGTGAGTACTGAGGACTAGTTTATTTCATTGCCTATGCTTGTTACTGTCTGTGTGATGTAGTTATTGCGTATAAATCCCTTTTTGGTGATAGTACTTTTTTTAATGCTTTCTGGGTTACTAGTGTTCCAGTTAATATAAATTAGTTATAATCACTGTTTCCTACTTTATTATGTGAGAAGCTTGACTAGTCCATGTTTTCATGTCAAATCTTTCAATAATCAAAAGTTACACTCTTTTGCTTCTCTTTCTACTTTCAACTACGTGGGTTTGTAAGAGGTTTTGACCTCTTAGAGAGAATTTGGATTGAAGGAAGCTCTACTCATTATTAAAACTTGAAATCAAGCATTACAGAATTATGGAATAGTTACATTACATACTCGTTAAGTTATTCTTGCTTTGACTTTCTGCAACAAAGTCAGGCGATTATTTGGTTTGAAAAAATGTTTCTTCTTTTACTTTTAATTATAGAATGCCAATTTTTTTTGGAAAAGTTGTTTAACTTGTTCTTTCTTTTGCAAACTTTGGAAACTGCAAGCAAAGTTAAAACTAGGTGATATTTTTTCCCTTGTTCTCTCCTTTGCAAACTTTGGAAACTGCAAGCAAAGTAAAAACTAGGTGATATTCGTAATTAAAATTAAAAATATAAAATGAAACTAACTTTTTTTATGAAAATAATTGATATTTTAAGATTTAGAAGCAAAATAGGTGCACTAGAGAATAATATGTTTAAATAGTTGCATTATTGTCTTTTAAATCGGAATGTGTGTCTGACTCAATTAGTGATATAATAGAGGACATATAAAGAGAAATGATAGATCTTTTAATTTTAAATTAAAGATTATATTTATTTTAATTCTATTTAATCGTGATTATATATATATATATATATATATATATATTTATTAATTTTTTCCCTTTTAATATATTTATATGTTAATGATATTAATATTGTATATGAATATTATGAATTTTGTATATGATTGAAATATTGTAAGTTTATGTTAGATAACAAAATGTTGGTAATCTAATATGGCATGAATTGCATTGTTTAAAAAGTTAGAAATATAATTGACAACTGATGGTTCTAAAAGATTTCAAACTCTCAAATCTAGAATAGGAAAAAAACTAAAGTAATGTGATTATGGATATATAAATGTCATTAAAGATTATAAAGTTATAAAAATGTGAAATATATTTTTATATGTCACCATTTTTTTATACGTAATTTCTATATGATAAAAGGTTATTGTTATGACAACTCGATTATTATATAAATATTTACTATTTAATTAAAATTTGTAAGTAATTATTTTTTTTGTAAAATATTTTTTAAAGAAAATTTAATTTATGATATCATTTTACATATATAAATATATATCGACATTTCACGTTTTTTTGTAAATATTCATAATATATTACAAATGACATATAAGTTTTGTATCATTATTATTTATATATTTTATAGGTTCTTTGTAAGTCAATTATCTAGAAATTTTTTTAAAGATTCCTTTCTGACAACTCTCTGAGCAAATTATGCTTCTACTCGTGCAACAATTAATATAAAGGAAAAAAATTAAAGGAGCGGGGTATTCATAAGCCTTAAATATTAATCTTAATAAACTTAACAAACAATTCAAACAATGGGGGTCTAAGACTTGACCTACAACCACAAACAATGGGGCCTATGACTTGATTGACCTTAAAAGAATTAATCTCACTTTATCAAACATATGGATCCATATACCACTTTTGATGATCCTTCTTAAATATAAAAAGTTATTCGAAAAGTGATTAGGTAGTTGAGTATATCTTATCAAAACATTGGTACAATCATATTATTTTCCTGATAATTTTGGTCATCTGCCAATAAAAGAGATATATATACTCACTACCTAACCTTGAAAATATATATATATATATATATATATATATATATATATATATATATATATATATATGTTTTGAATAAATTAGTAATGTGAAACAATTGAAATTGGGTAGTCCAGTTATGTGAAATTGAAAGATAATATAGTAAGGGTGATCTGATAACGACCCGATAGTGGGTGGTCCGATAGGCTCAACAATATTGCTAGGATAAACTCTGGTACCATATCAAGAAGCGGACTTTAAGCCTAACTCAACCTTACAAAACCGACTTGTAAGGTGAGGTTTGCACCCACTTTATAAACTATTGAAAGGCTTTATCTCTAAACGATATTTGATCTCCAACAGTTTTGAATTGCTAGCTTATCCTATTTTCTTTTTGTTTATTACATATCTATGATGATCGTGTGTTATACAAAAATAGATAATATTACAAAGACACAAGTTAAAAATGCTCTTAGTTAAGTTAAAGATGCTCTTAGTTGAATAGAGTTTAGTTTTAGTCTTTTAAAAAATATTTGCATATATATATATATATATATATATATATATATAATTTTAAATTCCTATGAAGAGAATTATCTTTTAAATCATTTTATAAATAGATTTTTGTAATATATATATATATATATATATATATATATATATATATATATATATATATATATATATATATATAT
>Ga0209700_105435_pt1 | contig 21484 bp, 10 predicted proteins | sample SiratroredBW_FD_187528 | JGI IMG/M metagenome (GOLD analysis project Ga0209700, IMG submission 187528) | Root nodule microbial communities of legume samples collected from California, USA - Siratro red BW (SPAdes) (version 2) | ecosystem: Host-associated > Plants > Roots > Nodule | place: USA... | reverse complement strand
AAAAAAAATAAAAAAAAAAAAAAGTGAAAATTGAATTGAAAAAAGCCACAAATTATCTTCCGACAAAATAGTGTGAAAAAGAAACAATATAAATATATATATATATATATATATATAAAAGTGGTATTGTTTAATTATAAATTATTATATGTGAAAAATATTATTTTTATAATAATTATATCAAAATCTTTTTACTGATCAACAATATAAAATTGGTATTGTTATATAACAAAATTAAACTCAAAATACACATAACACGAGCTTAACAAACTTAACCCAAATTGAGTTAAATTTATTTGATATGCAACCATGAAGTTTTTTTATTTTTCTTTTCTCAATCTATTACAATTATGTTTAGATTAAAATTTAAAAATACTTCAATAAATTTCAAACCACAATATAAAGAAATTTAATATAAGTAAAAAATTATTTTGAGAATAAAGTACTTTAAAACTCTAACAACTTTAATTAAAACATATAAACACATATAATATGAAATAAACTGAAGTTATAAGTGATGCTAATAAACCGAAAGTTACATATATAATAATCTTTAACATTTTGTCTGGTAGATAAAAAAAGTAGTACAACAAACAGTAGTGCTTGTCGACCATTAAATGAAAAATATTCACTTATAACGCAAAACAATAACATTTTAATAAAATTTGTTTTGTCTTTTAATTTTAAAATTTTAATTTATATTATTATATTATTAAAATGAGATGTAAATTGAGTATACTTCTTTAAGTTGTGAAAGTATTATTTTTCTTAATCATATCTTCATTCCTAGTCCTTCCATTTCTTAAATAAACCAACCTTATATATTTAGGTGGACAAAAACAACAAATTGACACATTGAAAGAGAAAGTGATATCCAAACACTATAATTGAACAATTGATTAATTCAGTTTTAGTTCAATAAGATTATTGTGAATATTTTATATGGCTTTAAAACATTTATTTTCTCATGAACAACTTTATGTTTGAAAGTGATAATGAAAAAAATATAAAAAGGAGAATAAACAATTATCACCTGTACAACTTTTTTCCTCAATTCTATCTCTGTCTTCAGCTTTACCACTTTGGTTTCAAGCTCTCGAATATGAGCCTGCATTATCAAATATATAACAAAAATAAGTTTGTTATGTGGGATATGTTTTATTTCATTAAAAATGTATAATTAGTTTATGTCCTTTCAATTAAATTATATTTTAGTTCCTATATTTTTAAATTGATAAAATAGTCTTTCAATATTCTAAATAAATGTAAATTTCGTCATTTCAGTATATATATCTTTGCCATAAACATACTGTAAGAAGGATGAAGATAACATTTTTGAAAATGGAAAGACTAATTCTATCAATTTTTTAAAAGTATAAGAATAACTTAAGTTTGACAAAAATATAGAAATAAAAAAAAATTACTTTGTTTTTTGTTTTTTTAAGGATGGGTGGGTTTGCACAAACCTGTTTCTTTTCAATAGATTTTCTGGCTGAAATTCTATTTTTGAGCCTAATTTCTCTTCTCCATATAATATACTCTTCAGTACCCTTTTTAAACCTTCTTCTTCTAATCCATCTTGGTGCTTCACCTTTAGGATCATGCTCCAAATGTTTCACCACATTTAATGTATTGCTAGCAGATTCATTACTTCCAAACAGTGAATCATTATCTATTTTGTTTTCAGTTTTATTATTTTCTGTTCCTTTGTTGAAAAACTTACTTAGAAAAGCAAAGTCAAATGCATAATCATACTGTTCATCATAATCACTGAAGGAATCCATTCCTAAATCAAAAAACTTTTAATAGCTTTTCTTATCTGTAATTTTTATTTATTTAATATTTTTATCTCAGAACTTAGAGGTTGAAGATATATATTATACATATACATACACTTAATCTTCATTGGTAGTGTGTTATGTAAATTTGGTTATAAATACTTTCATGCATTGTTAATGAGAATATATAATGATTAGTGTAAACTACATGTTTCTCATTTTCTTAACTACAAAGTACAACCATGTTATGTAAAAAAATATACATGCAATTTTTTTAATTTGAATAAATATCAGAGAGAAATATCTTATCTGTTAGAGTTGAATAAAAATAAATTAAGCATTTATCTGTTATTTTATCAGCATAATAAAATTGTTTAAAAAAAATATATTATATTTGAATTAAAACCGTTTCAAAAAGAAAATAATAAAACATTAATAAAAACAATTGTAAGATGGTTATATAAAATGATAGGATGTAAACATATCCTAATCTTTCATTTTAATACTTTGTCTAATTCTCTATAATTATACACACATTTTCATTTTAGTAGCAAAATATTAATTTCAAATCTAACGGATTTTATATGTTAATTAATGAGTACCTGCTACTGTCACATTATGTAAATTTAGCTTATTTTTCTAAAATCACACAAATTGACATGAAATAGTGTGAAAATTACTAAACAAACATTTTATTTTTACTCTTGGGATGTGTATGGTATGAGAGCATTCCACTTTCATTCCTGTGTCTCACAATTATCATATGAGCTCTCAACAATACGCACGTGTCTCTAATTCTGCACTATACATGCAAACACGTTTCTATGTTTTCTAAATGAAAAAAGGATTCAAACATTATGTATATGTAATTAATCATAATAATGTATTACAAGACTGAATATAAATAAAAAAATAAATATTATGTGTTTCAATGAAGAAGTTTAAGATAAAAATTAGAGAATTAGAATATTATATGATAAAATATATTGTTTAAATAAGAAATTTAAAATATTAAAACTTAGTATAAGAGTAATTTTATTTATTAAGATTAAAAAATTTAAATTTTTATCCAAAATAGTAAAACTTTAAGTTTTGTATATTTATCATCTTATAAATTTATGTCTCAATTAAGATATTGCTGGGGCCAACATCTATAAACAAAATTTTCAACTCAATTACATTGAAAGTTTTATCGACTTGATATTATTATTTCCTTTTACTATAATGTTGATTTGGTTTCTTACAAGTTAAAATCAATCATGAATTTTTTTTCCTATTGTTAAGATTTTTTTTTCTCCATATAAATCAATTTATTTTTCAGGGTTAGAATTTTAGTGTTTTTCAATTAATATAAAACTCAATTTTTTCATTGATATTATTGGAATTCTTTTATCAACACTAAATAAGATTTTTTTACAATCAATATTGATTTAGGCATTTGTAATATGTCAGCTAGAGAGACTTTTATATGACATTAATTAATAGAGGTTACTAAATGTTACCAATAAGTGAAAATGAATGAAAAAATGATTCTATCTTACTAAATAATGTTATCATAATTTAAGATGACATTTGAAAATTCCCCTTATCTTTATATTTGTTTTTGTAAATAAATAAAAATCCATGGGAAAATGATTCTATATTACTAAATGTGATCCTAATTTAAGATGACATTTGCAAATTCCCCTCCTGTTTATATATATTTTTTTAGATATGATCAAACTTTATACCTTTAAATTAACATTGAATCTCATAACTGAAGACGTCAAATAATTATTTAAGAATGGACACTGTACATGCTTCTGAGTGTCTTGAAATACATGGGAAGTGATATCACGAAAAGTGATTTGATTCGAAATTAATTAAGAGCAAAACGTGCTTAACTTTACATAAATAGGAAACACAAAGGAATAAGTATGACATGAAATATAATTTTGTCCTTGTTTGTGAAATAATACACAATATCTGACAAAGTTGTAAATGCAGGATTTGCAATAAGATTCTTGGACAAGGGAACCACATAGGACCAATGCATTCAATGAAGCCCATTAGTCAAACAATAGAACCAAAATGTGGTAAATTTTTTGGGGAACCATCTTAACTTGATAGCCCTAACTTGGTAGTATTAGTAGGTCCAATGTGATGGAGTGTGAATTGACTACAACCATTTTCCAGCAACCATTTCCTACCCACACTCATTACCAAGTACCATTGGATTCATTAGAGGCTCACAAATACTAACAATTATTCATCATGTCTACACCAATTTGTGTTCCATGCTTCACCATCTCTTCAAATTCCTCAAAAGCGACACATCACCATGATTCATACGTGAAGGCCTGCTTTCTTAAATCTCAAGTTTTCAACTCCCACTTCACTAACCCAGACACAATCATAACTAATTAACTGCTTTTACAACATTTTTTCTTCCTTACGATAAAAACACATTTGTATGTTCATCCTTGTCAAACCCAATAATTTACGTGTAAAAATGACATATATAGCCTCTTTACGATTGTTCTTCTAGTGCTGTGTATTTGTATTGTGACCCAAATTTTACTCCAATTTGAAAACAACTGGTTAGAGAGCGTCTAGTATCTTCAAAAAAAGTAAGTTAGGTGCAGTGACTTGTTACCTTTTAATTAGCAACACGTTAAGAAATAATGGTGGCGAGTCATTTCCTTTGCCCTACTTAAATACTTTTTAAGTCACTTCGAAATATACCTGCACAATCTAATCGTATAGTCCATTCTCTCTTTTTCCTTCAAGAGAATTTTCTTCCTATTTTTTTAACACAAATGAATATTTTGAGAAATTGAAAGAAGAATATTCTACTACCATTTATCATAAATGAAAATTTATGATATTATATGCATGCACCATGTTTTGATACGTTGCTGATTTCCAGTTTCATTAAAACTATGATCTGTGTTAATATATTTAACTAAAGCATTGCATCAGTTGATGTAACAAAAAGTTTGAAGTTTCCCTTTCTGAAAGACATGATAAGGTAATCAACGAATTTAAAACCTGCGGGCTGGAAGGTCTTAAATTAAGAAATCCAACCAAGAAAAAGTGAATAATGTGAGGCAGCTAGTTGATAGAGTATTAACTTAAAAAAGTGTGAGTGAGTAATATTACATCAAAAGTTGCACAGTTTCTTTCATCCCTTTGAAATTTAATAAAGAACAATGCATGTGTATCAGCATATATGATGATGCAAGGGGAAATACAAGGTTAAGGAGCAAAAAAGCACATGAGTTAAAGTGGTGCTGCACACAGAATGAACAAAATGTATTGGCATGAGAAGACGATTATCTTCACGTAAAGGCACATGGTCGGCTTCATCTTTTTTCACCTTTTTGAAAGATTAGTTTGAATGCTGAAAATAAATACAAAATCTAAGTAAGAAAGGCGGAGGAAAATGATGATAAAGATCTGTATGATCATGATCATGTTATTGAGATCATGATGCTCATCATGGCCATCGTCATCTCCTTGTCAAGGCATCATTTGTGTAGGACCATTGAGGAAATTGCTTTGGTTTGCTTTGAGCTTATTTTATAGAGACAGATATTATATATAGATATAGATATAGATATAGATGCTATAGGTCTGAAAGATTGACAGCAATACCAAATGCATTGTTTTTATCTTGGTAGCAGCTTATTGTTTAAGGGTATTAAATCAATAGTTAGGAGATGTTGGTTGAGGTGAGTGACAGGGAATGATGTGGGTCCCCAAAGGGTTAGGAAGAGGATTGACGCACGAGTGAAGAAGAAGGGCACACGCATGAAGATAAAGAGAAGTGCTTGTCTGTGCTTGGCCTCCAAAACAACCAGCACTCAAGTCAGACCAATCCCATCACCCAGATATAACCAACGGCATAGGGCAGCACACGTGGCTCACATGCAAATAATCCATTGGAGTAATACAACAACAATATCCAACAAATGGTGCCAGTTTGATAATAAGGATTTTTGTGTTAATGTTCATATTTTGAGTCAAATTGTATGTATTTGATACAATTTCTTTGTGTATGAATTTTCTGTTTTTAAATAAAAAATTCAAATAATCACTATAAGGAGAAAAAAAAACCCACTCATATCACATGCTATAATAAATTTGAAGTATTTAATCAGGAGTTGGATTCTTAAGTCTATAGATGCAAAATAACATTTTGCTAAAAAAATCAAATTTTTAAACTGATATTAGTATTTTTGAAGAGTAATTTAGATACCCTTTTAGAAAAGTATAAGAATATCCTGGTGAGGTTTAGTGGGGGGAAGCATGATGAGGAATGCACAGAGGATCTTTTATCTAGGCAGAGACTTGGCCCCACACAAGCTTCTTTTCAATCAGTATAGGAGCACTCCAAAGTCATAGCCCACTTGCAATGCATGCTTTTTGTAATTCAATCACAGAGCACCAATTTTCAAGCTGTTGGGTGAAGAAGGAAAAGACACTGCTTACTCTCCTTTTCTTTTCATTTGTTTCCCATGTCTTCTTTTCCCCCTCTTCTATTCCATCCATTTACTATTCAGTGGATTTATCATGGCATGCTTTTGATACATTACCATGTTGACTAATCCCAACGAACCACTCCTTCTCTCTCCTCTCCCTGCTGTACCCCGTAACACTTTGTTAGGAGACATTGTGGTACTCATTTTTCTTTAGTTGGTGTCTCCCTGGCTGTTTCTAACCGAACCATAAGTCACAGACACACCCTATTCCCCAGTCTCTCTCTCTGAGGATTACTTGCATAACACTACTACTAAAGCACTCAGCTTTCAGCTTCTCATGTTCATCTATGTTGGTTTGGTTACTCATGCTGTTTCATATAATTTCTTCAATTTGTACACTACACCTACTTCTGAACCATGCAGCCTTTTCAGCTTCCTAGGATTAAATCAGTTGCACCAATAATATAGCAACAGGTATGTTCTCTTCTTGCTTCTCTCTTTCAAATTCTCAATTCCTTTATTTGGTGTTTGATTCTGTTAGTGTAGAGTATGAACTATAGAGAGATAAATATGTGTGACACAGTAAAAGTTTTATTTAATTAAAGCATTAAGGTTTTGACTTCTCACTCCTTAACCAATTAAAAGCCTAAAGTTGGTTGCTTTTTCATTTTTGTTTTAAAGATGAAGAATACTTTTGTCAAAGGATAATGGAAATTTATGAAAAGGGAATTTGTGCTCAAAAAATTCCAAAAGAAAAGGGACAAAAGTAAATGATAAAAACCTTCTACAGTGGGTAGCTGGCAGAGAGATTATCAATTCCAGAAGAAGAGAATGTCCACATAATTGGCTAAACACCCAATTGAATGCCATCAAAGAACATAAAAATAGATCACATTGATTCAGCATATAGCTGACTTTAACCATGCACACACATTTCTGAATTTTAGTGATCATGGAATCGGGATCTGTGGGGATTGCCTATATGGAAAAGGTGCTGTGGCTAGGCTTCGAATTCCATCTTAGTTGGAAGAAAGAACAAGAATGGTGGGTTTTTCATTCTTCTGTGTAGTTGAAGGCAATAAGTGCCATGCCACAAACACAGGTTTTTACTTTTTGCTTTACTACCATTTGTCTGTCAAAGCACAGACCATGCTGCATGTCAGATTTTAACCAATGAACAGTGGGGAGGGAAAGCCTAGCTCTAATACCACATCCTTTATCAAAATTAATTTTAGATTCCCCTTCCCTTATTTATTTCCACTGCCTCATCTTTAATCCCTCAAGATTATTCAATTTTTATCTCATGTTCTTCTAATTGCGCAGTTTGAATCTCTCAAGTTTTCTTTTTTCATTTACAATTATATCTCTCAATCCTAACTGGTTTCATCTTGTATCTAACTCATTCTATATGACTTCTTAATTTGTTTAAAATGGAAATACTTTTCTTTTTAAATCATTGTAGTTTGAAGAGTGCTTTTCAAACTGCTACATTATATTTACTCAGTACTATGTCATGCCTAGTTTGTCATAATGTACTTCTATTAAATATTAAATGAAAGAAAACTAAAAAGACTTGATTTGTGAAAATGAAATTTAAAGGATTAAAAAGACTAAACATGCACCTAAGCCTTTTTTAATAATTCAAAATCTTTAACAAAACTTGAGGATGGTTTTATGAAATAAAGCTGTAGTGTACTATCTCACTAATTCCTGGCCAAAATTGAGAATAAAAGAGAAACAAATTGAAGAAAGGAGAAAAGGTTGGCTTTCCACCTTTCTTGATTCCTATATGCTTAGTGGGGAATAAGATAATTGAGATGACCATAGCAGTGGACCACTCTGGCCTATTCTAAGTTTAAACTGAAAAAAAAAAAGGAGTACATTGGTTAATATATCAAAATTCTCTTGAGACACTAGGAAAGTGACTTAACAAAGTAGCCACACAAGAAATTATTTGCCTTCGGTTAGGAAGCTTTTGGTACTAACACTAGTTTTTAGCTCGGTGCATCACTTTCTCTCCGATTTTCATATCATTGTCTGAACAAAGCCACGTATCTTTATATACATGGAATTAATCAAAAGTGTATCTTTTAAAGAGATTGGCATTGGGGTGTGTATTAGTGCATATCTGTTTTGGATTTACTACACTTTTGAGAGCACTGTATAAAAGCTCTAATCATTAATGTTGCCTCACCTAACACTTAATTCCCAACTTCCAAACATTGCATAAACATGCTTTACCACTATCCGTTCTCTAGCCAAGACCCAACCGCCAAGGTAATCATGTATGTTTATGCATGCTCAGTGCATTTTCTGCCGTGCTGCAGCTTCTTTCTTCGTTTGCTATTATTATCAACTTGTGTGGGGTTGCATGAGTATTCAGTACCCAAAACATATGCTATTGGCTCCATTCTACTTTTTAGAGTCTTTTTTTTAGTCTTTCTGTGACACAAATAGCTAGGGATCGAGTCATGCAAGGATTATCATGACACGAGTCAACGTTTTAACATAATTAACACTAATTATAAGTAGCACTTTCCCAATTTCAGCTCCCTTGTTTCTCTACTATTATTTTATACTTTGGTACAAAAAGTGTATGTTTAGTTAGTATGTATCCGTATGAGTTACAAGATTATCTGCCAACAAGGGTTACCAAATTTCATGTTGTTCAGTTTGTGTTACATGTGTCAGGAACTGCGGAGGAGGCAGAAAAATCTGAAGCCTGGTGTTAGTCAGTGAGAGTATTCCGCATCTGAAATACTTTTAGACTTTAGTTAACTTCACCTACTCATCTATTCTACTTTAACGTGAGGCAGAAACTTTCAAAAGTATACCATAGAGAGAAACAGAAAAGAATGTCAATTCGCCAAACTCTCTAAGCAATTGGCGGATAACTGCATAAACTGGAATTTGGTTGTGTTTTCTTTCTTTAATATGTGGAGGGCACCATCTTCAAGGAATTGAAGGGCTTTCAGGATTGTATATAAAAATCAATGAGGTTGAGGTATGGTCTTACTGCAAATTTCTCTCTCTTTTATTAAGATTTTTCTTTTTCATAACCGACAGAGTGACCAGGACAGGATATCATGTCATATTCTTCTACCTTCATCTATAGTGATTTCTGATTTCCTTTTCCTTCTTCATCCCTTTGCTTGAAATGAAGAAATCTAAGTTGGTGCTTCCGTATTCTGCTGTTTCATGGTCATGCATCATGACATAACCCTTTGGATTTAGTTCTGAGAGGGTTACATCAATGCCTTCTGTTCTCTCTCTCTATGACTTTATGAGATCTATTGTAGTGTCGTTCAAGGTGTAGTCATACCTGAACTTGCAGGTTTTGAAGTAGAGGTTTTTTCTTGACGATTTCAACAAATAAAAATGAAGTTCATGAAACTTGGAACAAAGGCAGATACATTCTACACTGAACAAGCTACCAGGTATTTTGCACTTTGCAGTAACTCTTTGGTCAAAAAAATCGACATAATACAACTTGTTTTCAAAATAACATATGTATTGTCGTAATGCAGGACTCTGACATCAGAGATAGCTGCAGACCTTGTGATACAAATCAATGATATCACTTATCTGTTACACAAGGTATTGGGATTAGAATGAAAATGTGGTGCGTGTGGAAAACATAAATAAGAATTTAATCGTTGTTCATCTATAATTCTGCTCTTCTTAGCTGCAGTTTCCGCTTCTTCCCAAATGTGGCCTCCTACAAAGGCTTTGCTATGACACTAGTGATTCCGAGAGTGTCTCTCTGGAGCTTCATGATATACCCGGAGGAGAAGATGCTTTTGAACTGTGTGCCAAGTTTTGTTACGGAATTGCAATCAACATAAGTGCCCATAACTTTGTATCCGCTCTCTGTGCTGCCAAGTTCCTTAGAATGAACGATTCCATTGAGAAGGGAAACTTTGTTGGAAAACTTGAGTCTTTCTTCAATTCATGCATTCTTGAAGGTTGGAAGGATTCCATTGCAACGCTTCAAACTACTGCTAATTTGCCGGAGTGGTCTGAGAATCTTGGTATTGTCAGAAAGTGCATTGATTCAATTATTGAGAAAATTCTCACACCACCACCACAGGTCAAGAACTCAGATCCATCAAACCTTCTCAGTTTTGTGTGACCTTTTGGATTTTCTTTAGCTTATAAACGATTATTTTGTGCAGGTCAAATGGTCCTACACCTACACCAGGCCAGGTTACACAAAAAAACAGCACCATTCTGTGCCAAAAGATTGGTGGACGGAGGATGTTTCTGATCTTGACATAGATCTTTTCAGGTGCATAGTAATGGCTATTAGATCAACATATGTGCTCCCTCCACAGCTTATTGGAGAAGCTTTGCATGTCTATGCCTGCCGGTGGCTACCGGGCATCACAAAGCTTAAAAGTTCTGGCAGTTCAGTATCTCAAACAGAAGAATCTAAGGGCAAAAACAGAAAAATTCTTGAAACAATTGTAAGCATGATTCCTGCAGATAGAGGGTCCGTGTCGGTTGGCTTCTTGTTTAGGCTTCTCAGCATTTCAATTCACCTTGGTGTCTCCTCGGTGACCAAAACAGAACTCATAAGGAGAGCCAGCCTTCAGTTTGAGGAGGCAACAGTGAGTGACTTGCTTTACCCTTCAACATCCTCTTCTGACCAGAACTATTATGATACAGAGTTAGTTCTAGCAGTGTTGGAAACTTTCTTGAAGCTTTGGAAAAGAATGTCCCCAGGTGCTGTGGATAACAGCTACTTTTTGAGATCAATTAGAAATGTTGGCAAGCTCATTGATTCCTATCTTCAAGTGGTCGCAAGGGATGATAACATGCAAGTTTCAAAGTTTGTCTCTCTTGCAGAAACTGTGCCCAGTATTGCTCGAGAAGACCATGATGATCTGTACCAAGCAATTAACATCTATCTTAAGGTGAAGTACCCATACCACTCCTGCACTCACTCTTTAATTTTTCACAGTCCCTTGCTTCAATGCTGCACAATTGCACGTCCAAAATAAATGATATTGACAGCTAAAAAAATGCCATTTAATAACGAAAAAAATATTAAGTACTATGATTACTTCCCTTAACATGATTTTTCTTTAACAAAAAGTGTAAAATATAGCAAGTCTATGGTTAGAGTGTAAGTGTGAATGAAGAAGTCCAAATTGCATAAGAATGGAGAGTATCTACCGACCTGATATTTTAAGATTTTGAATTAGATTTATGTCAGTTTCATTCATAAAGTTGAGTTGAGTTGTGATCTGTTGACTGAAATTCTGAGATTATTAGAATGTAAGAACGAGTAAAAAGTCTCACATTATTGGAATGAACAAGTTGTTAGTCAGATACACATATAAGTGACAAGTTTAAAATCTTAAAAAGATTCACATTTGAAGTTATATGCATGAACAGATGCATCCTGAACTGAGCAAAGCAGACAAGAAGCGGTTGTGTGGGATTCTAGACTGCCAAAGACTGTCCCCAGAAGTGCGTGCACATGCAGTAAAAAACGAGCTTCTGCCATTAAGAACGGTGGTGCAGCTGCTCTACTTTGAACAAGACAAAGGGTCTAAGGCAACCTCCAGTCACAAACCGCCAAAGCCACATGAGATACTTCTGGGAGCAAAAGAAAGAGCAACTACCACAAGAGACACCCAAAGCAAACATTCTTTAGGTCCAAACAAAGAAGAATTCAACGGAGAAGAAATCAGAGAAAGGGATCACCACAGAACTAAAAGATCAGATGGCAAGTTGTTGGCTTTGGACTTGGAAAAGAAAATGGCTATAAGAGGAGACCTTGTAGAGACACAATCTGAGAAGGGCAGGGTTGTGAGAGATGAAAGTAGTTCAAGCGGAAAGGTGGAGATGGATCCTAGAAAAATGATAAGAAGGGCAAGAAGTAGATCAGAACATGGTGTGAAAAAGTAAGATTCAGATCACCATGACACCAACAGTGATAATAATAATAATCTTTGTAACTTCAATTCTTATTATTTCTTTTTTAAGGTCTCATAAATGTCAGCAATGTATAAATCCTTTGTACTATCTCTTTCCCAAAAGAGTTTTATGTGGGAAAAATATTTTTTACATTATTATTTACATCCTTTTGTTTGATAAAGAGAGACACACAGAGATAATGTGTGTATTAAAAATGTTTTATTATTAAAAATGTCCCTTTTAACCCATAGGTCCATATAAAAAATACAGTTTAATTTTGTGTGGCTTTTGCAACTTCATACCACCAGTCATTTTCATAAATTGGTAAGATAAAAGTCTTCTTATTAATATAAAAAATGTAGTGTACAAACAGTGTGTTTAAATGAATTTTTGTATTGGAAAGAAAAAAAAATTCTTAAAAGTTAGTTTATGTATAGGTTAATTTTAACCTTATTTAGAAAAATCATCAATTTCACTTTATTATAATATTTTTTTTCTCCTAAAATCAACTCATTAAAAAGTTCATCAATACACAGATGAATGACTTGGAAAACTAGAAAGCATCAAATTAACTATGCAATAATGTATTAAAAAATTTAGATAATCTTACATATGCACACTCTTCAAATATGTTAAAACAAAATACATTTAGGTTTTTCTTACACCTTTTATCATGCAATAAATCGCTAAAATGCGTCAAAATTTAAAAAATATGATAAAAACTGAAAAAGGTAAAATATATGAAAATAAAAGTTTAATAATAAAATGCACAAAAAATAATAAATAATTAACTGATAAAAAATATACAGTTAAGTTTTTTTTTCCTATCACAAATTTCTATAAACAACTTAAGTTAATTTTCACTTACTCTTTTTTTAAAGGACCCAATTTATCAATATTAAGTGAAAAAATGTATTAAATAAAAAATTATATTTATGTTTTAAATTTATTTCAATGTTATAAATAAAAAAACAACAATTTTATTTTCTATTCATTTTAACTTATCATTTCTCTAAATCTTTCTTATTTGACTTTTCTCTATAAACTCGTGAGTTTATATATTTTCTTCATTTCTACTTTTAGATAATTAAGAATTTTGTTTGAGCAAGTTTTTATTTCTTCTTTGAATTTCTTTTTCTTCCTGTAACTTGCAAGAGAGGTGATTTAACATGCATGTAAGACTTGATAGGAAAGATGCTTTGGAGGAATCCAAAAAATCTTGAGCATAATTAACTCGTTATTCTCTTCTCAAATAATTATCTTTAAGAATGACACAACTTTATATAAGGTAAGTTAATATTAACCTTAACTATATTATTTGAGTAGGAAAAAATTTAAAAGCTAAATATGTTCTTGTATGTGTTTATAGTTGCTATTAGCTTATTGAACATTTTTTCTTGCATATGAAAATTGTGGTCTTGGTTGAGTATGTGTTGATTAAAATGTTGAATAAAATCTAAACTTGAAATTTTTGGATGAAAATGTTAGGTTTTGCATGTGTTTTTTTTTTTTTAATAATTCAACCACCGCATTAAAATGCTTAATAGAATAGATTGGAGACCGTGGATATGACTATCCAATTTGATTAAAAAAATCAAGTGAGTAAGATTGAATTCACTAAAAAAAAGTTTAAATATTTAGTCTTGTGTATGTTAATAAAGTTTTAAAATTTTAAAATTTGTATACAATGTGTTCATAAATGTATGATTATATAAGTTTGATTGTTTTGTTTGGTGAACACTAATTATGTTATTGAAGGATATTATTAGCCAGATAATATCTTTTTTTAGGAGAATAGTGTGAATATTAAATTACATTAAAACTTTTAATAATGACCTTAATGACTGAATAGAGGTTTCTATCATTGGTAGTGTGCAAGGAGATACAATGTTATGTATGAATTATCTTATAAGATTATAATTTAACAATAATTAGATAGTCACCTATATTTTGATATAGGATAGACTAAGTAATAATCAAATTATAATTTAACAATAATCAGATAACCACATATTAAATAGACTAAGTAATAATTAAATTATAGTATTTATAGTATTATATTATCTAATGGAAAAAATTTGTTCCATAGTTATTAACTATAACTTTTAACTTATGGATAAATAATTGACTAAACTATTAATATTAAAATCAAAATTATAAGTTAGGGACAATAATAAATGAATAGAATATAGATCTAAAATGGTATCAACACAATAATACACTGTTTGTTTTGCTTAAAGTGACATGATAAATTATTATATATTTTAATATCAATTGAATCATTATAATTAATTAAATATTATAACTTAATTTAATATATACTTTCTCTTAAAAATTTAAAGAGATTCTTAACATGTATATGATATATTTTTGTTTTGACTAGTATATAAAAGACATTTAATGTCTTTATACTCTAATGAAACATAAAGAAGTGATAATAATAAATATTAGGTGTTTAAGGTTTATATAAGTGATTTGTGATGCTATGTACAGTTAGACTATGTGAATGTTTTGAAAAATATAAATAACATTGTGAAAGAAAAGTGCCAATAGTAGTTATAAAAGTAAAATAAAACATATAAAATATATACACTAATAGAATATATCCTCTTAATATTCATAAGTTATATACTAAATAGACAAGTAACTAAATATACCAAATAATCTTAATATATATATATATATATATATATATATATATATATATATATATATATATATATATATATATATATATATATATGTGTGAAAGTCCAAATATTCAATTGACATTCTATTATAATTTTAACATCAACTATTCGACTTAACTTTTTTTTATGTCATTTTTAATTTGATTTTCAACATGTATAAAAAATTACTAATAATTAAAACAACAACATATTACAATATAAATTACTTATTATAAATCTAAAATAGAATTTATATGCCGCAAATATTTATTTGTTACATATCTTTCTTATAATGTAATATATAATTTAAAAGATTCATTTATTATGATTTTTAATATACAAAATATACATTTATTTTGTAAAATACTAACAATACATATTTTTATTATTCATTTACCTTATAAATTTGATCAACTATGGAGAAACTTGTAATTGTCTTAGGTTGATGATTATGAAAATAGCTAAAGCATGTGTGCATTTCTTTCATATTAAGAAGCTATTCAAAATTGGAATAATTTTATATAATTTTTGTATTTAAAATATGAAAATATACTTTAAATAAATTTAAAAAATAATTAATCTTATTAAATTTTGTAGCGAGATGCATTGGAACACAAAAATGAAGACGGTTAGGCACGTGGGAAGGTTGGTGCCCACGTGCTACAATGCATGAAGGTCATGTTGATGATATGAAATAGGGTTCTTCGGTTATAATATTCTCATTTCTACCATTCTTTCCATAAATACAATTCATAATTTGAAATTAATTTAGTGAGTTTTATTATTTTGGGTTGGACTGATTGGGCAAGCAAGATTGTTCCAACAATTTAATCAAACCCCAATTTTATTTTCTTTCACCAAAAATATATATAAAACCAAAAACCCACCTTGATGTTTGCCTGTTCCTAAATTGCGATTACAATTTTCAAAGGCAGACAAACATGTCCGAGAATATTCAGTCCAACTCCCCTTCGCTTTCCCTTCTCTCTTTCTTCTTTCGCTGAAAGGTAAACCCCACTTCTCCATTTCAACTCTTCTCACCTCAATTCTGTTCAAGTTCTGTTTTTTTGTATTATTTAATTAATCCCTGTAGATCTCGTTAGAAATCCCCAATTTTTTTTTATATTTTATTTTGATTTGTATTAATCAATAATCAATGGAGATGTATTATGCGTATAGGTTCTGGATTCGAAATCTGCAATGGGATGTGTATGTGTTTCTCCAATTCAGGAGGGGCATGCCCTGTGTCACATTGTTGCTTTATTGTTGTCTTGATTGTTTCATGTCCAGCTAAAAATTTTGTGTTCTGCTGTTGAAACTGTGATCTTCGATTACCTGGTTTTGGAAGTTATCACTTAGCTAATATGTTTTTGTTATATTGAATCGGATTGTCGCTTGTTTATGTAACCAAAGTTGATTGGGAGATTAAATTCGTTGATTTCTAGGGTATTTGAAATTGGAATGGGGTGATTCTGTTTTATTGTGTCTGGTATAGAATCATTCTGTAATTGCTAGTTTTTGTACTACTGGCACTTGTTACTAGAAAATCTTGAGAGGGTAGAAATACTTCCCTCCCGCACACTGCTTAGAAATTTTAGGTGGAGGATAGAAGGCTCAGTCAAGTTCTGTCTGGTATTAAATTTAAATTGAATTGTTAAATTCCCTAGTAAAGTGGTAACAAACAAAAGGTTGATGTTTTTGTTATAGATTCCTATGGGGTGCAAACATTTCATTCATACATACTGCTTTCTAATACTATGAATGTACCCTGTTTCAATTGATGTCAAATTATTTTTCCATAGAATATCACTTTTACTTCCTGTTGTTGATTGAGATACTATTAAATATGTGAATATTAAATGAATATGATGACAAGGTGGTTTGCTTGCATCAATTGTTGCTGGAACGGAATGTCACTTGGATAGATCATAGTTGACAATGCTATTAATGCGGCCATTGAAAAAACCATGCTTCTAGTTATGCTAGTTGTAGAAGCATCTGTTGCGTTACATTTTGCTTAGTTTGTTGTCGGACAAAAAAAGTTGTATCCTAATCCTTTTCTGTACCTCTTCTTCTAAGTCTAAGTAGCAACGAAGCAATGTTTCAAAGGAAATGAGAAATAAAAGGTTTTCATCTGTGTGAGCTACAAAACATAGATTGACAATATTTCATTCTGTTTGTCACCACAGGCTAGAATGTGCTTATTTCTGGCGGTATCAAACATTGTGTCAAATCAAGCACAAGTTTAGGCTTGGTTATCTGCAATTTTCTCAGGATAAATATTAGGCATATGTGTGCTGCTTCTTCTTCTTCTTGTTTGCACCATCATTATAGGTGTTTTGTTACATGCAGATGTCTGCTTAAAACTAAATTAACTTGCTGGTGTCTTCTTTATATGTTGATAAATCTTTCAAAATTGTTAAAGGTTAGAAGTAGACTCTATGATTATCTCACCTTTAACACGTCACTTTTTTTTTTTTTTACCTTTATAAATGACTAAAGCAAAAATAAAAATTTATGCATATGATTAGCCTGTCCTTTTACCTCCTGGATTTCAGGTATGGAGTGTTTTGACATCCGGAAGATATCATGGTGCAGTGCCTAGACGGATTAAAGCATTTGTGTGCTGCTCTGGTAAATTGTTGTGATGCCGATTCGTCAAAGCAACCTAGAGGTTTAGAAAATCCAGAAGTTCTTGCAAGAGAGACAGTGTGTATGTCACTGTCCCAAATTTCTTTCTTATGTTGAGTGAGGAGCTTTTTGTGGGAGTAGTAGACCAGTTATTAATTGTTGTCATTGACAGTTATTAAATTAGCCCCAATTTTCATTATTTTCTTGCGTGTAATTGTTCCTGTTCTCTTTTTGTCCTTATCTTCCCTCTTTGGTTGTCTCAATATTTGGAAGACTACAGTGGAAAACACTTAGTTATATGCCTTTTACCATTAACTGGAGATGGTGGCCATACATTATTGAGGACCAAATTACATAATGAAGGTGGGAATAAAAGATTCTAGGATACAATTAGATTATGAGATTCATAATTTAACACAGACTACTTGTAGAATCTGAATGGGAGAATGCGCACTTCAATATTACTGTTTTATTTTCTTTTAGTTCCTTTTATTGGCTCAGAATTTGTTGAAAGCTGTTGAAGACTTAGGTAACAGTTAGATGGAAATGAATCTATATAACCTTATTGTGCCTTTTTTAAGACTTGATTCACTTATAGAATATTCATCTGTTTTCCTCTCAATTTTCTTCTTTTATAAAAAGCATGAAAAACTAGGAAAGAGATATTAACAGAATAAGATATTCCTGTGTTTTATTGTAAATGCAGTTAGTGTAAGTGAGATTGAAGCGCTGTATGAACTGTTCAAGAAGATCAGCAGTGCAGTGATTGATGATGGTCTGATTAATAAGGTTTTTTATGTTATACTTTGCTCTGTCCTTCTGTCATTTTGTTTTATGAAATTGTGATATTTGTATTCAAAATTCTGGACAATGGCATCTTTCCTAGTCTAACCTTTTAATCATAACTTCACAAGTGCATTATGTTTATGTACAAATCACATTATTTATATTGTTTATGGCATTTTTTTGTGGGTCTAAATGTTTTATTTTTGTTTGTTTTTATGTTTTCCTTATTCTACATGGCAGGAAGAATTTCAGTTGGCATTGTTCAAGACAAACAAGAAAGAGAGCTTATTTGCAGATAGGGTATATAGAGCATTAACTTTTTTATTTTCCATCTGCCTTTTACATGTCCACCCTGATGAAAAAGAAACAACAATATAACAAATATTTGTGTGCACTGTTTTTCTGAAAATGCCATAACTTTGGATAATATTTTTTCAATTTCCATAGTAAATTGTTTTTCAACTACCTTTGTATGCTTTATAATCTGGTTGGTTTCTTTTACCATGTTACAATTTGGCCTAACAAATGTGACACTCTATGCCATTATTGTATTATCTTTGATTTGTTAGATGGGTGCCCCTTTCTGCGTAGTATATATGATCTGATTACTATGAAGTTAGTTGCATAGCATATACATATCATATGAACCTCAGAAATTTATTTGTCCTGTTTATGATTTCGGACTGTTTGTAGGTGTTTGACTTGTTTGATACAAAGCACAATGGCATACTTGATTTTGAAGAGTTTGCACGGGCTCTCTCTGTCTTTCATCCGAATGCACCAATTGATGATAAGATTGAGTGTAAGAATGAAAAATCTTCACAAGACTTCTGCTATCTGATCTACTTTTCAATGTGGGTTTTGAATGGAAAGGGCATTTATTGGAGAGGGAGCTAGATCATGTGTTGTTTCTGTAGTTGTTTTTTTATTCCTTTAATGCATTTGATATTGATAGTAATGTATATGCCTGTTGAGGAATCCCAACTTTTCCCTTTTGCAGTTTCATTCCAATTGTATGATCTCAAACAGCAAGGTTTCATTGAAAGGCAAGAGGTAACTTTGTTTTCTTATGATGTTGAATAATGAAGTTTTTGTCTAGCAACCATGTAGGACTACTTTTTAACTGTGCTTGCCTCATCTGACAACCAATGTGGTGGGACAGAGTCATGTGTCCTCGAGTTGCATAATTTTTTTTCTAAGCCGACTGCGTGTTTATTTTCAATTATTTTGTGGTTCATCATCCTGGACTGAAAACAAGTCTAGCTCAAGAGTTTTCAAAGGTTGATTGGCCATCCTTATCTAAAGGCCAAGGCTTACACTGGGAGAAAAAGAGTTGAATTATAGGTGATATTTACATACATGACCTTTTCTTGGAACAGAATTTGACAAATTGTTCTTATCAGTTACTGATGTGAGAGCTGAGAGCAACCTAGATGAAACTGGTAATGTATTGCAAGGAACTCACTTGGGAAAGTGGGTTGAATATTTTTAAGTACCGAGAGATATAATTAGATGCCTAAAATCAGAATTAAATTATTATACCGTAGTTGAAATAACCATTTTTATCTTCTAGCTTTAACATTGGAGGCTAAGCATTCTCAAAATTTACACATTACTTTTATTTTTACTTTTGCCTCTTCAAAGCTTGAGTATCCTCCTAGAATTTAACTGCAAATGAATTTAGAATTGTAGGGCAAAAATTTGTCTCTTTCCCTGGAATCTATTTCATACTCTGATAATATACATTGATGATTGATGTTATTTGTGTATAGGTAAAACAAATGGTAGTGGCCACTCTAGCTGAATCTGGCATGAATCTTTCAGATGATGTGGTCGAAAGTATTATTGACAAGGTGCTTAAATTATCTGATAATTTGCATGTCAAATCTTATGTTCATTACTAGACTGTATATTTGAAGCATTTGATAATTTGCATGTCAAATCTTATGCTCATTACTAGACTGTATATTTGAAGCATTTGCTTGCTGTCTGTTTTTCGTAAGTTCTTTTTGTGTTAGAGTAAGCATGGCTTTTATTATTTATATTTTTACTCTTGAAAATATGTTGAAGTAAAAGCAATATTACGAAGCATGGGAAATATATATGCAATGGGAATTATGAAGTAAAAATCTGTTATAGTTTTGTTTGTAATTGTTTACGACAGGCAGCTAGTTCTGTTGTTTCTCAGATTTAAGTATGTATGTCCTTTTGACAGTTCATGTCCATCCTTCATTGTATCTCACATTAGTGATTCATTAGTGCATCAATTGTGTGTACTCTACGCGAATAATATAATGTTTTCCTCATAGTCTATCCGAATTTGCTACAGAATTTCTGTTAAATAAAGTAAACCATTCCTTCAGCCTTATTATTGTGAACATCATAAATTACTAGAGTTTTGTGTGTTGAGTTGATAATGACGAGGTTGGTATATAGAATCATTCTTGTGTTAATATAATCTTCTCGGGTGATCTGTCACTGATAGTTCTTATTAAGTTATTTAGACATTTGAGGAAGCTGATACCAAACATGATGGGAAGATTGACAAGGAAGAATGGCGAAACCTTGTCTTGCGGCATCCATCTCTTCTGAAAAATATGACACTTCAGTATCTCAAGTGAGTTCCTTCCTGTTATGACAACTATTTGGATTTTGATTTTGTCTCGGAAGTTAGTGAAATGTTACCAAGCATATTGGGATGTGTTTGTTAAAATGAGTTTTAACATTATTAATGCAAACCGTGAATGCTAGCCAGTGTTCTAAGGCAAACCGCAAACCCCAAATTTTATTAAAAAGTCCTATTAATGAATCCCTTCTATGATTTATATTGCATTCCTTACAAAATTCCCAATAGGAACTTATTGTTATTGTTTCGTTAGTTGGCTCGAGTGGTTTTGTTACCAATTCAAACTGGATACCAAACCCCCTATAATATCTACTAAAGAGAACAGGGGGTGTTTTTCTCTTGGTCTTTTTAATGACCTCATTTTTATAGTAAAAGTTTCAAATCTTGATTGACTCGAATGTTTTTTAAAAGATTGATACAGTATTATAAATAAAATCATAATAAAACGGAAATGATATTTTAAAATTATTACGATCCCTGCATCTTTCATTTTCCCTTGTCCCCTCTTATTCTCAGCACTTTCATAATTCCATGTGTATTGTTTTTCACTTTCAAGTTAGTAATGAAAATGGAAAAAAGAAAAAAAAAAAAAAAAAAAAAAAAAAA
>Ga0209700_105434_pt1 | contig 21489 bp, 16 predicted proteins | sample SiratroredBW_FD_187528 | JGI IMG/M metagenome (GOLD analysis project Ga0209700, IMG submission 187528) | Root nodule microbial communities of legume samples collected from California, USA - Siratro red BW (SPAdes) (version 2) | ecosystem: Host-associated > Plants > Roots > Nodule | place: USA... | reverse complement strand
AGAAGAAGGATCAAATACTGATTGCTATAATACTTTTCGTTATTCCTTAGTTGCTGTTATAGAAACTGGTTTTATTCAAAGAACATATATGAACAATATTGGACACATACTGTTTGTTAGTATTTCTTGTTGATTTTAGATACAGATCGTATCACAAATGTCCAAAGACAACCTCTGAGTTTTTTCATGAATCATCTCCCCTCTTCCATAGACCAAACAAACAACGACACCATTTCTCTCTCTCGCCCCTTGGCTGCCAAAAACAAAACGATTCCTTGCATTTCCCACTTCTCTTGCCTTTAGCATATTCCTTACCCGTGCAAGGCAAGTATAGACAGATTCTGTGCACAGCTTCTCCAGCCATCATCCACTTCCTTAAAACATAAACACACCCATTGTTTCTCTAATGTTACAGCTCCAAGGCTCGGGAGGAGTTACAAGTAATATCCAAGAATGTATGTTGACTAACGTGTCAATTCAATATTTTGTTATATATGGCAAGCACTCTCTTCAAGAGCAGCTAATCCGTCAAATGCAGGCACCTCAAATAATAATCGGATGAAATTTATCCGATTAACATTTAAAAATAATTTTATATTACAGATTGTATAACAGTAATGTATTTATAAACTTTTTTATATTATGAATTATATAACTCGTAATATATTTATAATTTGTTTATATTGTAATCTGTGTAATCAACTAAAGAAAAAAAAAGATTGAATTTAATTATCGTCAATAAAAGTTTTTTTGTCATTTTCTCAAAGTTAAAGTGGAAATGTTTCAAAATTATGGAGTTGCAGGAAGGAAGTCAGTATGCAGGAAGAACCAGTCAAGAATTTGTCTTAGCTTTTGCATAAGCCCAGTCCATTCCTCTGTTCATTTTTTTTTTCTACTTTTCTGTGAATATTTTCACAGATAAAACTGTTACGAATATAAAATATTCCTTCGTATTATATTTTCATATATAAATAAATAAATAATATATTTTTATTTTACTTTGCAAATAAATTACTCCAACACTTTCATATTTTCTAGAGAATTTCTTTATACTATAATAATACGACTATCACTAATTTTACTGATGATTAAATAAAATATATTCTTTTTTCCTATTTCTAAACTTATATTTTTATTATTTAAAAATTGCTACACCTAAATCTTTTATATTACATATATTATAAATATTAAGAAAATTAAGAATATTTATATAATTTTACAAAATATAAAAAATGTTGATGTAAATTATATCATTCTAGTTTGTTAGATTACAATATTTATATTTTTTTATTTTTTTCAAGTAATTCAATTTATTTTTTTATGAATTATTATAAAAAAAATTGTCACATTTTACTCTAAGTATAACTGTGTATTATTATTATTATTATTGTTATCAATTTATTAATATTTTTTTATAAAAAAACAGTCAAATTAATTACAAAAAATGTTATATATAATTGATACCAAATATTTATAGTGTGACACTCCATTGAATTGAAACATAATGCAAAGGTTAAAGAAAAGAAGAATAAAAAAATTATTTCATGACAAGTAAGAAATTGAGGTCCATTACTACTCTAATCCGAGAATACCTCAATCAAATTGTGTTTGATATGACTCAACTGGAGAGTAAATATATCGAATCCTATGGGGTGCTATAAGATTGACACCCTGCATGAATAGGGCAAAATAGATAAATACAAAATATCAAACACCTTTCCAAAGAATAAAAATTTATTATTTACAAGGATTTACTTTCTCCCCCTTGAATATAAAGTGTATTAACATTTAAGTGTTCCAAAATGCATTTATACATCCGAAAAATCATATAACACCATTAATTACAAAACAATATTCGAACTAAAAATATAAAATCCTTATGTTATTCATGCACTTGTATCTGCTTTTGTCTTTACAGGTATACATCGTGACAATTATCGTAATTCACATGCTTATTGAAATTAAATTTCATCATACAAAAGTATAAAGTATAAATACAATGATGACATTATATTTAAAATTCATGTATAAACATAACCTTATAAACTTCACATCTTAACTACTACATTTTCATTCACGTTCTAAATATTAATATCCAGCAACATACATATAAGTCACGTATGAGCTACATCACACATATAAATCACACGTAAATCTATCGTCTTTCAAAAAACCCATGTCCCTACTAGAGAGTAACACCCTATCTAGTTATTAAAATATCGGTCGGGTAAGTTCAAACATTCATATACTGAGTGTCGTCAATGATGTCAATGTGTATGAACTTCTCACGACTCGATATTTTATTTCTAAGAACCACTATAAATAATAGGTGAAGACCCACAAAAAGAGATACATTTTTCTCACCATAAAACAAATAACTCTGATAACTAAACTGATTTTAGTATGAGAATGCCTTTTGCAGGTATTTCTCTTTTCATACTTTTTATACTTTTGCAAGTATCTCTCTTTCTATACAAGATCGAATTCTAAAGATCCAAGTAAAACACCAACATGAGAAATTGTTAGACCCTTTAAGATTCCAATAAGAACAATTAGTTTTTTTAATTTTTGTAAATTCACACTTTTTAAGTTCTTATTAATACCATTGTCTCGAAATACTTAACTATACGTCTACATTAATTAAGAAAGTTACTTAAATTATCTTAGTAAAATCAGTCTTTCTTTTTGCTTTGAAATAATGTATTACTTATTTTGTTTGGTAAGATCTTAAACAACAAAATAAATAAAATGAAGGAAGAATTAAAAGTTCATGCTTAAGTTAAGTTTTCATCATTTTGAGGAGAGTTAAAACTTTTTAAGAATTAATGGATTATCAAAACTCTGTGGTTAATATCATACCTCATTCCTATATTTATCTTAAAAAAATTATAACTAAGAAAACCAAGTTCTATTAAAGACTTCACTTATGCAACATCACCTCTTGTTGTTTTAAGACCTCGAATGTTACATATGCCAAGAAACTATATGAAGGGCTTCAGGTTCAAGATAAAAGAAAAAAAAAATTTCAAAGATTTATAATGTGAAAGAAAAATAGGATACAGTATATTACTATTTATAGACCGTCTATTGAGGACACAAAACATAAGGACAAATACAACCAACAAACATTTAATACTAAAATGAAACACTCATCATAAGTTTAAACTGAACTCCTAATACTTTGGAATAATTAAGTCTAATGTATTTTCAAATTGAAATCATGTTAGTTTTAACACAACTTTATTTAAAAAATATATATAATATTTTATTAACTTTAATCAAAGTCGTATTATTTTTATATAATTTCACATTTTAAACAAAAAAAGTATACTTAAGACTTTTGTTGGGAGAAAATTGAGGGAGGAAACCGGAGAGATCTCAAACAATGAGACATGAGCCAACGTTGGGTTTGTGGGTCTTCTTTCTAATATGTTGCTCAACTTTCTCATTTTTATCCAATGTGGGACTTAGATTCACACTTGAATACTTAACAATCTCCCTCTCAAGGGAGAGTCCCTCCTCCATCCGAGGAGATTTTACAAGAATGAAACATGAGCCAACATATATAAGGGAATGACGTCACCTTCAACCCAAAACATTAAGGCATTTTGTGGGTCTTATTTCTTATATGTTGCTCAACTTTCTCATTCCTATTCAATGTGAGACTTAAACTCACACTTGAATATCTAACAATGGGTTTGTGGGTCTTCTTTCTTATATATTGCTCAACTTTCTCGTTCCTACCCAATGTGGGACTTAGACTCACACTTGAATACCTAACAATCTCTCCCTCAAGTATGAGTCCCTCCTCCACATTGATACACTCCCCCTCAAACGGAAGCATTCTCAAACCCGAGTACATTACTCATGACCCCTCACTTGTATCATCGTTCACACACTTAATGAGACACGCTTGCCTGAAACCTCCATCAGGAAGACTTTCGATACTCATGACCCCTCACTTGTATCGTCATTCACACACTTATATGGGACACACTTGCCTGAAACCTCCATCAGGAAGACTTTCGATACTCATGACCCCTCACTTGTATCGCTGTTCACACACTTATATGGGACACGCTTGCCTGAAACCTCCATCAGGAAGACTTTCGATACAGGGTCAAACTGTACTCGCCCAAGCCGTAAACCATCGGCTCTGATACCACTTGTTGGGAGAAAACCGAGGGGGAACCACCGGGGAGATCAACAAGAATGAGACAAGAGTCAACCCATGTAAGGGAATGACATCACCTTCAACCCAAAACCTTAAGGCATTGGGTTTGTGGGTCTTCTTTCTTATATGTTGCTTAACTTTCTCATTCCTACTCAATGTAGGACTTAGACTCACACTTGAATACCTAACAATCTCTCCCTCAAGTGTGAGTCCCTCCTCCACATTGATACACTCCCCCTCAAACGAAAGCATTCTCAAACCCGAGTACATTACTCATGACTCCTCACTTGTATCGCCGTTCACACACTTATACGGGACACACTTGCCTGAAACCTCCATCAAGAACTCGTCCAAGCCGCAAACCAACGACTCTGATACCACTTTGCTGAGAGAATCCAAGAGGAAAACACCAAAAAGATCTCTAAGAATGAGAACTAAGTCAAACTCATATAAGGGAATTACGCCACATTCAATCCAAAATCTTAAGGCATTAGTTTTGCGGGTCTTCTTTATTATATGTTGCTCAACTTTCTCATTCTTACTCAATGTCGAAACTCACATTTAAATACCTAACAACTTTAATTAAGTCAAATTCAAATTTTTTAGGGTTTAAGTTTATAAAAATAATAGTACAAAATTGCACTAATTTAAAAAAAAAAATATATACCTTTTGTATCTATCATAATGGTAAGGAAAATAGTAATTTTACACACTAAAATTGTAATTATAATATATATATATATATATATATATTAAATTTTTAAATTAAAAAATAAAATGAATAATTAAAATATTATTATTTTAAGTTGTTAAAGGGCTAAAATTGCTAAAGTCAAGACCTACAAAATCGGCCATAATAATAGCAAAAGCAGTGGCCATTGATGAGAGTGCACTTGGAAGTTGTTAGGAGCGTTGATCTTGTTGACGAAATCACCAACGTTGTCCAAACCAACTTCATCCAACATGTATAAGCAGTGACTACGAGAAGCCACTACATAGTTCATTGTTTGTTCCTCCAAGTTAGGTAAAACTCTGACACTTTGATGGTTACTGCAATTGCCTCGGAATCATCGAACCCACATTTCTAAAATCTGAACCAAACCAAAGTGTTTCAAATCTCCTTTGTATTCTCCACCTACTTTTCGATACATATTTTTTACCCTTTTCGTGTCTTCTCAGATTCATCAAACGCACACCCTCTTCGGTCTCAACGGCTCTTCGCTTATATTCTCACCGACCCACATAACCATTCTCGCCATTCTTTGCAGATTACGCACTCCTTTGGGAAGAGAAGAAGGAAAGTCTGGTTTTTAGTTCGTGGGGTGGTTTCAAAATGACCTCATTCTCCGTCCCATGCTCCAAGTGCCCTTCTGCTTCTTCTTCCTCTCTGGGGTTGAAATCCCCACAGGTTCCCTTTCAAAGTGGGTTGAGCTTCAAGTCTTCTTTGTCTGCTGAATCTGCATCCTCCATAATTCAGGTACGAGTGTGTTTTCACATCTATCTGTGTATCTATATCTGTATCTATCCATAAAAGAACGAAAGAGAGAAAGAGTTCTTTTGTCTGTGAATTTCTGTTTGTTGAGCATCTAATGTTTTAAGGATGACACATAATGTGTTCGACAAAAAGAAATAGTATTTCTTCTCTGATAGTGATAATGTTTTTTTTCAATTGATTAATTGATTTTAGTTGTAGACGAAGAAATGATACCTTTATCAATGATTTAAGGATGACACATTATGTAATCACAAGAAAAATATTTATTCTCTGATTATTTTGCTCAATTGATTTATTTAGTGATAGCGATCAATTCGTACCTTCATCAATGATTTTTCTTAACTTTTCTGAATGTTCATGAAAGAACGAGTATATCGAATCTAGTGTTGAGCATAAATGGTCCAAGTTAAGACAATAATCAGAAAAATGTAACAAAACTTTGTTAGACACAATTTTGTTATAGGTTATCAATGTTTTGTGAACAGTCTTTGCAATTATATACAATATTTTATATCTTGAAGCATGTTAAATATTAATATGATGCCTATTAATTTTTTATTATTCTCACATTACTCCTTTCATATTTGATTCTCCTAAGTGGGAACTACAACTGAAGTTTTCAGCACGTTATCAATGTAGAAACATTTTCACTGTTACTGATGGGCTCTGAATGAAGCACAACTACAACTAAAATGCATTCAAATTGTTGTGCTTAAATTGTTGGCCGATTTGCCATTTGTTTTCAATGTGATTAAATTGGAGAAATTATAACTTTCAATTAAAACACTTTCAGTTTGTGGATGATTGGTGTATAATTCAGTGAATAAATAACAAATATGTCAAGAGCTTCACAAATATATTTTCGTTTTGTTGATTAATTAATTATTCTATTGTTACTTGTTGTCTCTTGCAGTTTTCTAACAGAAAGCAATTTTCTGCTTTGAAGGTCAGTTTACACTTAGTCTTTTGCTTTCTGTTCTTTTAGTTCACATTGAGTTTTATTCTGAATGGAATTTTATCCCCTGTTCAAAAGTGTTCTTGATTAGATTCAGAAAGTTTTACCATAAGGTACCCTGCTTTGTATGTTGTAGGCTGCTAAAGTTGAAAATTCTAATTCTGCTTCCGTAACAGTCAAGGAACCTAATGTTGCTCCATCAAAAGAAAAAGAAGTGCTTAATGGAAAACAACCTGGTGGCACTATTCCAGATGAAGCTTCAGTTACTGCATTCCTGTCTCAACTTTCAAACCTTGTAAAGTAAGATTAAGCACCTCCATTTTGCATGCAATCACCTATTCTTTTGTATTGATCATGTCTATTGTTTGGGTATGCATTATTTCCATGGATTTCATTTAATACCATTTCCATGGCTAGACTTGTTGATTCAAAAGATATTGTGGAACTTCAACTTAAGCAATCAGACTGTGAGCTCATGATAAGAAAGAAAGAAGCATTGCAGACCCCACCAGCACCAACTCCTATACACTATGCCGCATACCCGCCACCGGCACCGGCACCAGTTGCTCCTCCTCCTAGCTCTTCCTCCGCAGAAGCAGTGCCTGCCTTGCCTTCCCCTGCAAAAGCAAGCACATCTTCTCACCCAACACTGAAGAGTCCGATAGCTGGAACTTTCTACAGGAGTCCAGGACCTGGTGAACCTCCCTTTGTCAAGGTTTGTAGACATAAACAATTTAAATACCACTCTCTTTTTTGTGTCGAGGTGTCAATTTGCAAAGGATATATGATTACTTTGTTTACTAAGTTAATCAATGAAAAGACTAATTATTTTGCTGTTGCTTCAGGTGGGTGATAAAGTGAAGCAAGGCCAGGTTGTTTGCATTATTGAGGCTATGAAACTGATGAATGAAATTGAGGTATGTGTACTTATCACCCTATTTGTTCTTGTATATTGTTACCTTTTTTTCTCCTTTTACGGGGTTGTTTACTTTATGTTTTCCGATATACTATACAGAAATCTGTGATACAAAAATCTGTCAGTTAACAAATCTAAAAGCATAGACCTGGTAGAGCTTCTCAAATCTGCTTCTGTGTTGCCACTTGTTTTACCTCCATTAACAGTTAACTCGCTAATCATTTGAAAAATCGTAATTATCTTAATCTAATACCAAGAAATTTATATCATTAAAAGTCTGTATTGAATATCATAGGACTTTTTTTATGGTTTTAGATACTCTTCTCTTTACTTTAAACTGGAGAGGTCCTATTTAATAAATCCTAACCATTCATTACATTTTTTACTCAATCTATCATCGAAATAAAAACCAAATAAAACTATGAAAAAAGAATGGAAAACATGCATGGTTGAGTAGGTTAGTTGGTTTTTATTCTAACTGTATTAAGATTTATTGAAGACTCCTTAACAGTAAACAGGAGAGAATTAAAATCTCTATTTATCAAAAGAGTCTTTCAAAACCTTCAAACTCCTAATGCAATACACCCTGCATACAATACACTAGGAGTGGTATGAAGGGATTAAGATATAAGTAAACTATGTGGCAGTGGAGAAAGTAGAAAAGCATGGGGATAGTTGGTTCTAGGAGATGAATAAAATGAAAAAAAGAGTCATTCAGATTGTTTTATTATGAACATCTTCTCAACATGGAGGAAACATGACCCTCTCAAGGCCTATTGGATTCACACTTTGCCACTGTAATACAGCATTTCTCCTTCAGAAACAGATTCTACTAGCCAGAAACCAAATCCTCTAATTTATTGGTTATCTTCATTACTTTGTGGCAGGCTGATCTGTCAGGAACAATAACTGATATATTGATTGAGGATGCCAAACCAGTCTGTTTAGATACGGTACTCTCTCTACCTTTTGTGTGTGTGCACACATGCATGTTTGTCTAGAAACCACATGCTGCATTGCTCTAACTGATATACTTTGTTTTCCATGCAGCCTCTTTTTGTAATAGTTCCATGAGCACCAGAAGGGACCTTGCTGCTTCCAGATGATGTGAAATCTCCCTTGTTGGATAGCATGGTATTGGATGAATGAGATTTTGTGTTGAGAAATTTCTTAGAGTGATAATGTTTGTCTTTTGAGAAATCCTTGTTACCTTCTTTAGCCCCCACCTGGCCTCTCAATTTATTAAGGTATTTTAGGCATAAAAGCTCCATCATATATCAGTATGAATATTGGACATTCCATTTTGAGTAGTATTTATGTTTTTTTTTTTTTTTTCTGTTTTCTGATGACACACTCTTGTTGTATGAACCTGCTGGCTGAATGTTGGGTTATTCAAGTAATTTGTTATACATTTTCCTTTGGCCACAAATATGATTTATATTCAAAGTGTTTTTAGAGTATCTACAAGGATCTTATAAATTTTCTTATGAAATTTTATTTTACTTTAATTGGATTCCACCATACCATATCATTTTAGGAGAATATTTTGCAAGTTTTGCTTCATAGAAAGATTTTATCAGACATACATTTTTATATTTCTTCTGTATATTAACTTTTTATAACTTGAAAGTTAATTTAATTATATGATTAAATACTTCTTATTCTTAACACCTAAGGTTTATATAATATTCCTGTTTTAAATATAAGATTCTCCTATGTCATATCATGGAAAATTCACACTTTATTTTTGATGAAGGAAGAAAACTTTGAAGTCTTAAGCCTCAAAACAACCTTCTTCCTCTAATGAAAATTAGGGCTTTTTTTGTGCTGTCCTCTTAAGAATCTTCTTCGTCTAATGAAATTTAATCCCATTTTTTTTTTTTTGTGTGTGTTGTGACATCCCAACTTCTGAATTAAATTCTTTGCCACCTTTATGTTCAGAACATTTCATGAACAAACATAGATATTCTTCAAGCTTCAATATTTGTAATATGGTAATATTTTATAGATTTTGGCTCTTCCTTTCATACTTATATCTTTTATTTGAGAATAATCAAAACATTTCAAAGGTGGTTCATCCACCTAACACCTATTGATCATTGAACAACCTAGTATGTCGCATTTCTAGGGGCACCATAAAAATGGAGCTTTATCTTCTTGGAAAATTATTTTCAAAAAAAGGATAAATAAAGCTTAATTAATAAGTAGAAAAGCCAATAAAGATTGATTTAAATGATATGCAACAAGTTCATATCTAGGACAATATGAATTCAGTTTTTATTGTAAATGTGAGAACCTTCTTGGTGATAATATTTAAGTATTTCTTTTATGCTTTTCTAATGCTGAGATTCTTCTAATGAATCCCTAAAACTCAACTCATTAATCGATTATATAATGAGTCCTTAAAACTCAACTTGCCTGAACTTATATAATATAATATAAAAGAAAAATAATAAGAAGATTGTAGAATTTGATTGAGAACAACATATATAAAGCAAGGCGATATCTGATTTGATTAGATTGAGTTTGACAACTCAAGTGACGTTGTATAAACTACTAATTTGATCCAACAATTTTTTAATTATTTAAGGTTAGGTTGATTGGATTTTATTTTAATTTGCTGTTTCTTAATTTTAAAATTCCATGAAGGAAATGAGCAAACTGAAAACGATGACCTTATAATTTTTTATACAAAAAATCCACTAAAACTTTTAAATTGACATCTCTTTGAAGTATCATTCTACTAAGATACTTAAATTACATTGTCCAAACATTATTAATTTCTATTTAAACAAATATTTTAACAATAATTTTTAGACTAAATAAAATTTATACTTTTAAAATTATCCTGTACTAAAATTGATGCCATCAAAATTTTGTTTTTAAATTCAATATTTAATAAATATGTAAATTTGTTCGTGATATTTATTTTATTATTTTTATATTAGCCGTGTTAGTGTATATGAATATCATATTATGATAATTATACGTCAATATTATTAATTCAAGAGTAATAAAACCATTGTTAGGACTAACTTTGTATATTTATTAAATGTTAAATATTAAAAATATACTTTTTAAAGAGTATCAATTTTAATATAGATCAATTTTAAAGATGTAAAATTTATTTAACCCATAATTGTTTATATGCTTCTGGACCCCGTTAATTTTTACTTTTGAGCCTTTGATATTAGTTTTAAACTTTTTAAAGTTAAAATAAAAAATTAGAATGAACTTTAAAATGGATAAAAAGGGTTAGACATGAAGCTATTATAACCAGCATAAATGAGATTCTGTGTTTGTCTTGGAATATTCAGCAACAATATTCTTTGAGGAAAGGAAATGTAAGAAACCCAATTAATTTTAGGTATAGTTGAAATTTTATAAATATATGAGATATATCCACTAATGTACATGATACAAACTATTGTATGGCTAAGTTTTTAAAAGCAACATTCACATAAATACATACGTATTAAAATATTAAGAAAGATAAAAACATCCTCATTTCTATATGTAGTTCCATATTATTTGAAATATTTTTGTTTTTTACCAAATAGTATCAAGACAATGTATACACTAAGGTTAAACTAATTTAAAAAGAAACATTACATAATGTATAATATAAAAGACATTGATATATCAATCATATCACACTCTTGCATATTAGAGTAAATATAACAAATTACAATTAAATTATTGTTATTCAGAATAATCAAGTATATCTTAATGAAATAATGTAATTTGTTATATTTGATGCTTTTCAGAAGAATTATAATAAATATGTTTCAAATATAGATTAACAATATTTTCTTGTTAAAGTGATTCTTTGCATATGTTGTAAAAAATCTTTGGTATAAAAATCTTCTTTAGCTTCTTATAACTTGATATCTTATCTATGTAATTAAATCATTAATGAAACATAAAATATCTTTTTTTGGTTATGAGTTTAGTATGAAATAGATTATTGAAGATCACAATATATCCTAAGTATCTCTCGTCACATAATTATAAAGACAAACACACTCCTAAAAAGATCAATTAGAATATGTTTTATCCTAATCTTTTTCTCCCACATTTAGTGTGCACTAACTTCTAATCCTAGTCATCAATCTCCTCATAGTTTATTTAAAATAAGGTTAGAATGAGAATTAAAAAAAAAAATTATAATTTACCAGTCTTTTTTTTTTTTTTTTCAAATAAGGAATATTCCATTTTACTATAGAAGATGTTAATCCATTGTATCCCGACTTACTTTATTTCATTATATCTTAATCCATTTCACCAATTTTTTTCTTTTCTTACATAGACGCCTTGTCTTATCAAATTCGAATATAATCATATACGAGTATAGTTATCTCTTTTCCCAAAGGGTAAAGTAATTTGTTACAATTGTTTGTTTATACGTTTAAAGAGTGTAGTTACCTTTTCTTTTTGTCTATTTTCACTTATTCTAAAATAGAAAATGAAAATGGAATATTTTCAACCAAACAACCGTTAAAGTATCAATTTAACACTTTTGTGGACCCACTTTCTAGTTGTTGATTACCAGTAATCGTAAAACACTTGGACTTTTTGAGTTTACTATTTTCGTCAAAGGCAACTTAGTCCGTAGCAAACCAAGCTGTGTTAGCAAAAGCAGAAAAGAAAAAACAATAAGATTTGATATTTAGTTAGCGAAGATAAATTTGAATCAACAAAAGAATGCAGGCACTATATTATAACGGAAATTACACGGAAATTACAGAAGGAAACAGACAAAAATCATTGTAGTCTGAGGACAGGGTGTAGTCCATGCCCATACTTACCCTAAATTCTGTTTCCTTAAAACCTATTCTGTAGCCTCTCATCCTATTCTGTACTTTTTTTTCTTCCTATCTAATTTACATTGTTAGCCTATCTATCATGTAATTACATCAAATCAATATTGCCTAGAGCTTCTAAGGCTACTCCTGCGGCTGCCGCTAAAACTTATCTTGCGCATAGCACTTCCACCGCTATAATCGTCGTCATCTTCGTCGTTGTAGTTCCCACCTGACACAAGTACAGGTTTCCGAGCTTGAACTTTCCTTGGAGTAGTTGTAGGTCTCTTACGTTTTATATTTGCCGTGTAGTGTGAATAATCAACAGTGTCTTCCCTCAAAGCATGCTTGAATTCCTGGTGCAACAAATGGGAAACAATGGTTAAGGAAACCCTCAATCTAATCTAGAGCACTAAAGCTCAGAAGCGTATGAAAGAGAAATAGATTCTGACAAGCTATAGTACCTGATATCTTTGTACCAATTCTTGCGGACTCGTAGGCAAACTGAATTGAGATTCACCTATACTAAAGGCTATATTCTGTCTGGAGATAACCTCTCCAGGTTTTGGTAGTTCAGTAGGATTATATGCCTGAACAAGTGGGAGCGCACATTTCAAAGGGAGAAGTTAGTTTTGTACCCATAATATCCTAATCATGTATGAACAACATTTAACTGTAGCGTAAAGTGATGATGAGATGCACTGTATAATTTACCTGACAACGGGCATCGTCGAGGCTATACATGATTTTTAGGTGTCTCTTAAGCTTCAAAAGAAGCTGCAATGCAATTGCCGATAAACAGTCGGCCTGCACAAGCACAGGTAACATGAGCACATACATAGGAGTACAATTAACGATTAATGCACATATGCATATTCTAATGTTTAGGCAGTATTCTGAAAACATCAGATATTCTTACTTTGAGCAGGAGTTTCCATTAACAAAACTTTAAAACATTTTTCCTCGAACAAATCATCACTGACCAAATTAATGACCGTGGGTTCCAAAATACCTGAACTTTCTCTAGATCATCTTTTGAGAAGGAAAAATCTGTGTAACCCGCAGCATGCGGCTTTGCTTCTGGGCTACCCTTATATGAATAATCAAAGTGTTGGTGATTTGATCCATTTAAATCCAGGGATCTCAAGTCACTGTAATTGAGATGAGCATCTACATTTTGTTGAATTGATCCATTCAAATCAACTGACATTACTTGGGTTGCAAAAGTAGACTCTTCTGGCGCCTGTTGATACATTCCATTTCCATAAGGTGTACTATGATTTGAAATGCTTGAACTCCAGGCTTTGAAATTCGCTTCTAGTGGGCCGGCCCTTACTTGAACTATTCGATTGATAGCATAGATTAAGTAAAGGGGCTCATCGGGTGAAATGAATGGCAGTAATGCTAGGACTTCCGTGCAGTATCTGTGGAAAAACCAAGTAAAAGGTCATCTAAGAACCCATATAAAGAAACAAAAAATACCAACCGACAGTACTTACGTTAAGAAAGCAATTACTAATTTATTCCATCTTGGATTATCAAATTTCCGCACAATTGAGGACAAAAATTTGTTCCTTGATACCCGGTTCCCTCGGATGAGCTTGTATATTCGTGAAACCCCAAGTTTAGCTTGAGCAAGCGGCCCAGCATCAGGCTTCCCTTTTCCAGAAATAGGCATCTTAGATTGGATCTTACCGTCAACATTTTCAGAACCACCACAGATAGATTGCATAAACATAAACGACATTTGAAGTCCATCACCCAAGCGGCTTTCAAAAAATGCAGGATACCTGAAAAGATTCTTCAATTAGCTTTAGCCAATACAACCCAAGGTAACATGTACTACATCACCACAACAATACATAAGAGATAAGAGATATACTTTTCATTCATGTTCATCAGAAGATGATGAGCCAACTTTGAATTTGACTCCAGAGGATCTGTTTCAAGTGCTATTAGGTACGGAACACAGGTGATTGGATGAACAAGACCTTGACGCAGCACAACTTCAACAATCTGCATTATTAACAAGTCTCTTATTTTATATATAAGAAAAGAAAACTAGACCATGTTAACTGCAATGCTTCGATCCTGATTGTTTTAGCATTGCAACATATTCAAATGAAACTTGGACCACAGCAATAATTTCTTGCTTTCAGAAAAAGTCCATTGGAAGTCCCAGCTCTCGGTTCGCAAAGCTAGACAATGCTAATACAAAGAGGCACTTAATATTCCAAAGAAAATAAGCTTCAAAACATAGATAATTAAAACTGCATTCCAAGAGACTCATAACTAGCAATTGCAAGATTCACCTATAAACTCCTCTCAAAAGCATCTACCTAATTAATCATTTCCTTCACCTCACCCCATTAATCCAAAATATTTGGAAGAATTTAAACAGTCGTAAATACAATACACACACATGCACTTTTCTGATTATTAACTGTTTCTAAAGAAGAGATTTTAATTGTTCTATAACAATTGGCTTAAGAGTATTGAATCTGATCCAATATAGAAGCAAGATTCTAACCTTCAGGGCTGATTGACGAACTTGTTCATTGAAATCCAAACATCTACCCAAAATATTATCCCAATACAACTGAACTATACCCCCACATATGTTTGTATCACCGGCACCAGCAGCGACAGGTACACTCTGCCCAGCTCCTACTGTGTAACCAGCAACGTTATCATCATCTTTATCAGTTCCCATTTGGCTTTCAGCATCTAGAAGATACTCGTACATATTTTGTAATCCTTGAAACTGATTTACAGTGAAAAGTTTAGTATATACAGAAGTAGTTCACATAAGTACACATATCAAGGCAAAATATATTACCTTAAGGCGAGTATCAGTAGCAGAGGATAATGTTTCCTCCAGTATTTTTCCAACATAATTTTCCAACATATATTCGGGCCTAGCAATTAAAACAAACCCTAGTGCCTACAAGAGTTACAATAAAACATCAAAACACTTCAAGATTCAACTGAGATAAGAGCAAAGTTAACAAATAGATCATACCTGCAAAGATCTAACTTTGACAACAAAATCCTCCGCAGAGAGATGCTTAATAAACAATCTGACACAGCTTCCAAAATCAAAACTGGAATTTGCTAACAATCTACTACCATAACGGATAAGTGATCCAAGACAGAAGAGAGACCGTCCAACTTTCTGTAAATAGGATGGAACAATAAATTATTATTTTAAAAACCATTTAAAAATAAAGCATTCATCATAAAGTTAAATATAAGTATAAACACTCCATAACAAAAAAATACATTGCAAGTTTCAAGTTCTTAACCACAATTCTCCACACGAGCTATAATCTACAAGAAATAACAGGTTACCTTGACACTAATTAAGTTACCACTTGTCAGATGAATGGTCCACACAACAGGAAGAGTTCATTCATAATATATAAATTACCTCATGCATCGTTTAGCATTATCCCACAACTTTTTAAAAAACAATAATTAAATGCCGAAATCAAATCCATTTTATGTAACATAAGAAAAACTACCAACCTCGGCCCAAAAAAAAGCTCCCTTCCATGAAAAAGAAATGTTAGAAATGAAGCACAACTAACTCAAGCCCAAAAGTTAGCTCAAGGTGAGAGGATAGGTCCTTAGGAGTTCCGACGCACCAAAACTTCAATTTGTTTCATGTATTCGTGTATGATACATATCTCATATCGACATTCTAGGCTACTTCACTGATACATTTCGATGAAAGTATCCGAAGTTATGAATCACATATACTTCTATAATGACAATGATCTTTTTTTATTTTGAAAACGTTTAAGAAATGTTATTTCAATTAAGATTCGCACAATTGCAATTATATATTTATTATGTTTTGAGATCTTCCTCAAAGTCAAAGAAAGAGAAAAATGAGCTAAGCTAAAGAAGGTATCCCCAGCCCATGAAATTCGAGTCGAAGGGTAAGGCTTTTGAAAGTCTGGATACGGAATATCATTCTTTGAAGCTATTATAGTTCGTGGGCCTTCCACTGCAATTGATACGGCCAGCTTTCCTTTTCTTTGCGGGTGTGCTCACAGCATGATAAGAATTTGACTTGGTCGTTGCCTATGCAGCTCATTGTCTTCTAGAAAACTTGAACCTTTCCTTTATTCTCTTGACCTTTACCTTTATATATATATATATATATGTGTGTGTGTGTGTGTGTGTGTATATGTTACGTCCCAGACAGCAGAGGTGGTTAAAGATACTGCGGAAAATATTTACCTTTGCCCTTCTGTTATAGCTGAAGGAACAAAAGCAAGAAATAAGGAGATTTTATCTTTTCATTCCAGTTGGTATTATTATCTTTATATTAGGAAGTTGTTGTCATTATCTTTATATTAGGAGTTCGTTAGGATTTTATGTTTCTGTTAGTTTGGCAGATTTGATTTAAGATTCTTTAAATAAAGGAGTTAGGGTGAGTGGGAGGGAGATCGGGAATTCATTCGATTGGATTAGGCTTGGGGAGAAACAACCTCTCATTGTTGGTACAATTTTCTTTTCCTTTTCAGTGAATAGATATAATTAGATTCAGCAGAATCCACTCGATTCAGCTTATATATTAAATTGTTCTATTTTATTGCACATTCACTTTTACAAATTGGCACCCATTGTTACAATTGGTACCAGAGCATGTTCTTGGGACACGTTCTAGATGGTATCCATCACACGATTAACAATAGCCAGCGTTGTTAAAATCGTGAGTATACTCGCTTACTCATACGAGTCAACGAGTTTTGAGGGCAGAACGAGTTGACGTGGAAGAAAACTCATTCAATGTTGAATATGGTCTCTGAGCTGCAACAAAATTTGATTAAAAAATCGATAGCTAAAAAGAAGGTTTACGGAAGAGCAGTATGGGTGATTCAGACAATCCTAGAAAAAGATTAAGTCATGAAGAGAGTGAAGGATCATCAAGTATTTTCAAGAAGGGCACTCAAACTACTATTAATTCCATTTTCAAAAAAAGTGAAAGGGAGGATGCATGCTAAGAAATTGCTCTATTTTTCTACAATAATGCTATTCCATTTAATGTAGCAAAGAGTGAAGAGTTTAGAAGGATGCTTGAGTTAGTTGCTAAACATGGTCTTGGATTTAAGCCACCATCATACCATGAAATTAAGGTGAAAAGTTTGAAGCAACAGGTTGAAAAGACAAGTTTAGTTTTGGAATAACATAAAATATATTGGAAGAGAAATGGGTGCACAACAGTGACAGACGGATGGACAGATAGGAGAAGGACTAAATTTTCTATTAAATAGTCCAAAGGGAACTATTTGTTTGAAGTCTATTGTTGCTTCTGACACATGCAAGACACCTGAAAAAATTTTCAGGATAATGTTGTTGAACAGGTTGGGGAAGAGAATGTCATCCAAATTGTAACTGATAATGCTGCAAATTACAGGACAGTTGGAGAATTGTTAATGCAAAAGAAAAATGATTATATTGGGCACCTTGTGCAACCCACTATATTGATCTAATGTTGGAAGATTTTGAGAAGAAAAATACCACTCCATCATGACACAATAACCAATGGTAAGAAAATCACAACTTACATCTATTCAAGAACTGGTCTTATAAACTTATTGCACAAATATACTAAAGGAAACAATTACTTGTTTTTCCACTTCTAATTTGACTTTGGGATACTTGAATGATAATAAAGGATCACCTATTAGGATGTTCACATCCAAGGAGTTGCAATTTAGTCAATTTGTAAAGACTAGAGATGGTGGAGAATTTGATATTAGATTAAGAGATTTTGGAAAAATATTTTGAATTGTTCGAGGGGTGCTCTTCCCCTAATTAAGGTTTTGCACATGGTCGATTCAGATGAGAAACCAGCCATGGGATTTATATATGAAGAAATGGATCATGCTAACAAAAAGATAGAAAGTCTTTTCAATGGAGTTATTAAAAGGTAATAATAATAATTAATTACCTTTCACTTATATTTGGTTTTCTAATTTGTTTTTTTATACAAATATAGACTTTGTTTGGAGATTAATTTATTTGTTTTTATATTATTTAGCTACAATCTCCTTTGGAAAATCATTGATCGAAGATGGGACAATCAATTGCATAGATCATTGCATGTTGCAAGCTATTACTTTAATCCCATGTTGCACTATGATCCTGAGTTTAAAGTTGATTATGAGGTGAAACTTGGAATGTATGATTGCTTTGATAGGTTGGTGGGAGACATTGACGAGATCAGTAAGATTGATGTCCAAATTATTGAGAGTTTCAAGAGCAAGTCTAGATTTTTTGGTAGTCCAATAGTTCAATGGGCACTCAACCAAAACTACATCACAATGATGGGAATCATATGGTGATGAACATTCGGAGTTACAAAGGTTTGCAATTAGAGTATTGAGTTTGACTTGTAGTTCATCTCATTGTGAGCGTAATTGAAGCTCTTTTGAGAGAGTAAGACTCTTAATTTATGAACTTGATTTTATAATTATCTTTTAGATGTGTTAATTAATTTTATAATTATTTAGGTCCACACCAAGAAAAGAAATTGCTTACAACAAAAGACCATGAATGATGTGGTATTTGTGATGCTAATTCAAGATTGCAAAAGCAAAAGGATGTTAGGAAAACAAAAGATTATGACATTGAGGATCTTGCTTTTGATGATGAATGGACTATGGAGGAAAATGAAGCAAATTCAAGTTTAGATGCTTCAGATGAAGACATCTTAGTTGAAGTTGGAAAAAATGAAGTTAAAGAAGCTAGTAGAGGTGGTGTTATTGCACCTATGGATGATTTGGAAGTCCCTCCAATTGTTGAAAATGATGAAGGCCATGGAGATTACCTAAATGAAAACGAGGATCATATGAGAGAGGGAGATGATTATTTTGAGTTTAATATGAAGCATTTCCTTGGATAATTTGTTTGTATTGAATAATTATGAATTTATTAATTATTTTATGCATGAACAATTTATGAATTATGAAACTATTTTTATTATTTATATTGTTTTTAATGGATGCACATGTTTATGAATATAACTTTTCATATACTAGTAACTCTTACAAGTCAAGTTACGATTCTCGAGTTATGAGTTTTTATCCCCTCTCCGATCCTATTACAAGTTACGAGTTTTACATCATTGGCAGCAACAATGGAGGCCCAAGTAAAAGCTCTGTAACGAAGGCTAAAATTGATGCAAAAAGAGTAAAACCAACTACAAGTAGAGCAGAAACGATTACAGACAAAACAAAACCGAACGGATGAATTAATTTTGCAAAGATTAGCAGAATTAGATTTGAGAGGGGGTCAAGGAGAAGGCTCGAACGAAGACAAGAATTAGATTAGGAGAAATCGGATCCAAGGAGAACGAAGGGACGAACAAGAGGTACGTGGACCAGCGAGACTAGGGATGAATCGAAAGATTGAGTTACCAATCTTTGAAAGAGATGATGTTAGCGAATGGTTGGTGCACATAGAATGTTACTTTCGAGTGGCTGAAGTAGCAACCAATGACAAGGTTGAATATGCAGCCATGGCTTTGACGGGAGAAGCATTAACATGGTTTGAGTGGTGAGAGGTTCAGACGCCTTTTCATTCATGGATGCACTTCAAACAGGATTCTAAAAAGGTTACAATCAGGAGTAGCATTAGGGCCTTTGCTTCAATGTTAGACATAGTAGCACAGTATTACAATACAGAAGAGAGTTTGAACTAGCAGCTATTAGTCATCGTAATCTGGGCCACGAAACGGTAATGGGCATTTTTTTGAATGGATGGAAAGAAGAAATGAAGGCAGAGTTCAATGTGTCTAAATTTGAAACTATGTCAGTTAATGGATCAAGCACTAGCCATTAAAGCTCACAATACGGCATGGAAGGAGGCTGGTTTTCTGTCACGAAGCAAGCGGCCATATTTCATTAACAAAGGCAACAACTCCAGAGCAAATTGAAGCAAAGGGTGGCGTAACAGTTACCCTGCTCGGCTACAAGGGAATAAATTTCGTGGGGGAAGTGTTTCTTGGAATCAAGGATCGCGAACTTACACAGGAAACAACTCAGGAGCAATTAGATCCCAAACAGGGTCCAACTGCAAACAACCTTCACTTAATAAGGGTGGAGTATCGCATAGGCTATCTCCCGAGAAATTGGCGAAGAGGCAGAGGAAAAGAAAGTATTTTAGGTGTGGCGAAAGATGGGGTCCTCATCATTCTCAAATCCTTTCATGGGAAGAAGAAGGACACATCATCTCAGAATTTGCAAGAAGCACTTTCGGAGGACTGGGAGTTGAAGGTGGAACCTGAAAAAGTGGTAGCAGTTAAGAAAAACAATGAAGATCAATTGCAGGTTCTAAATAAATGGAGAGATCTCCTTGACTTTGAGAAGTCATGGAGATGGCTTCCGATACTCAGCAGATTTTCCCTTCCTTCCACCTTGGGGACAAGGTGCTTTTTGGACGAAGTATTGTTACGTCCAAGACAATAGAGGTGGTTAAAGATACTGCGGAAAAGATTTTACCCTTGCCCTTTTGTTATAGCCGAAGGAACAAAAGCAAGAAATAAAGAGATTCTATCTTTTCATTCCAGTTGTTATTATCATCTTTATAGTAGGAAGTTGTTATTATTATCTTAATATTAGGAAGTTGTTATTATTATCTTTATATTAGGAGTTAGGCAGATTTGATCTAAGATTCTTTAAATAAAGGAGTTAGAAGGAGTGGGAGGGGATCGGGAACTCATTGGATTGGATTCGGCTTGCGGAGAACCAACCTTTCATTGTTGGTACAATTGGTTTTTTTTTTTCTTTTCTCTTGATTGAATAAATATAATTAGATTCAGCAGAATCCACTTAAATTGTTCTATTTTATTGCACATTCACTTTTACAAATTGGTGCCGGTTGTTACGGTATATGTACACATCTTATATTAAAATGAGTGTAACACATGTATCATCTTCGTGTACCCTAGCTTAGGAGTATTTTGACCATATTCCAAGCCTAAGTAAACCCCTTTCGAGCCCAAAAGTGGACATGTGGAGTGTAAAGTTTGTAAGACCAGACATTTACTAGCGACCCATGTATAGACTGGGTAGGCTCTAACCATGCATACTGGACTAAGCAGAACGCGCCCCCCCCCCCCCCCCCCCCCCC
>Ga0209700_105433_pt1 | contig 21496 bp, 11 predicted proteins | sample SiratroredBW_FD_187528 | JGI IMG/M metagenome (GOLD analysis project Ga0209700, IMG submission 187528) | Root nodule microbial communities of legume samples collected from California, USA - Siratro red BW (SPAdes) (version 2) | ecosystem: Host-associated > Plants > Roots > Nodule | place: USA... | reverse complement strand
AACTATAACTACAAATAATTAAAAAAAAAAACTTTGATAGTCCCTTTGATTTTGTATGATTGTTCTGTGTTCCTCAACTATTAACTATGAGAGTATTGGACAATTAATCTGGATGTTTTTTTTTTTTGGTGTTACAATCTTGAGAACTTTATGATACAATTTCTTATAGAAAATATAAGTGTAATGATTCTAATATATGAAAAAAAAAAATCTAAAGATTATTGGAACAATATTTCCTTAAATATAAATACATTGTTATGTTTCTAGATTATAAAGGATATTATTATAATATTTTTTATTAAATAAGAAAAATAAAATTACTAAATTTAGAAAATTAATTGTTATGGAATGAATACTGGTTTATTATAGGAGTATTAATACATCTTCATGTATATTCCTGCTACAGAAACCAATCAATGGATCACAAAAAAACATTACTGATACAGTATAACATACATAAAACCAAATACATTTATGCTCTTGATATTGTTTACAAGAGAATAACACCAAAATACTCGTTACATAATCCAAATACATGAGACATGCAAACAAACTTTCAAGCCATAAATTTATTGGAAATGTAAATACATGTTTTTGGAAAATTAATCCTTATAAATCGCAGCATACAATGCCTATGTTTCCTAGAAATTACTCGGTTTATCTAAAAAATCAGCTAAAATATGTACCCAATAGAACCAATTAATTTGGCTAGAAATGAGCAACACAAGAACTTTTCACCATCACTTGTCATTTTCAATTAGTTTTTATCAAGGATCACCACTTAACAAGTTGGAAATAATGCTAGCATAAGAGCAGTAAATGTAGATATAACAATCTATTATCATCAGCTATTAGAATTCAATTTCTCCAGGAGGATCCTGTTTAGGAGACCTGGATTTGCCTTGCCTTTAGATAATTTCATTACCTGCATTTCCACAAACACAAGTTACTGAGATATGGAAAGGAAAAAAACATAAAAATTTCTTCCACTTCTACAACTGTCCCTAAAAACATACCTGGCCGGCAAAAAAACCTTGTAGTTTAGTTTTGCCTCCTCTATATTGCTCCACTTGTTTTGGATTCTCCGCAATCACTTTCTCCACCATTTTTTCAATTTCAACAGGATCTACTATCTGTCATTTCCAAAGGCAAAAGTTGATTCCAACATTTTCATTCTTTCTCAGCGTCAACAAACAATGCCCAAGATGCAGCCTTTCACATTAAATGTTCAGACCAATCCAAGTTTTTCTTTCTAAAAAAGAATTAAAACTCAATAACATCTCAAACACCATAAAGTCTAAACAATCTAGTATAGTTGCTAAATTTGCATTTGAACTCGTAAGCTGGCAACTTTGTGCTTCAAAATCAAAGAATTTATGTTATCCTTTGCTGAATTCTGTCTAAAACACAAACCACAGTAAAAACTTCAGTAATGGTTAATCCTACAACTTACCTGAACCAAGTCCTTTTTTTCTATGAGGTCCTTAACAGTTCCTCCTTTGGCCAATAGCTCAAACAGTACCTGCAAACAAATGAACAAATTGAAAAATTACAGAATGCAACAAAAGCCCAAATTTATATAATTCAGTTTCTTATTTTCCACTTCATTGAGACAGTTTCGTTTAAAGTCTAGACAGGCATGCAGAAAGAAGCAGAAAAGGATAGACCCATGGAGAGAACAAAGAGAAGCATATGCTTTGGCACTAATGAGTGGCACTATGCACCACTCATTAGTGCCAAAGCAAACATACCTCCTTCCCAATCTTGCCACTAATGGTTCCACCTTTGATGGAAGATATCAACTGAGACAACTCTTCAGGTGTAAGTTTTATTTCATTTATGGTCAACTTTTCATTTTTCATGAAAGCAGCAATATCACTCATTATCCAGTTGGCGACTAGCTTTGGATCAGCACCTTTTGCAAGAGTTGCATCAAAAAATTCTGCAATCTAACACACCAATTCAGAAGAAAAAAAATCACATTAGACCATTTGTGGTAATACACTTTATTGGCATCTTTGATTCAGCTTTCTGATGAGAACTGCACTTGATTGAGTGAGCATTTTAAAGAGAATCATCAGAGCATATTTGGACTTACAAAAATAGTTTCCGTTTCATAAGCTATTTTCAGCTTATTTCAATAAATTTCACAGCCACATTTCCTAAAGTCCAAATGTTATTGAATGTAGCTGTAGGAATCTTAATAATAAATTTCACAGCCACATTTCCTAAGTAAGTCCAAGCTATTGTTACTTAATAATCACTTACTGAGTAATATGTGGGTGCTGTCAAATCTTAAGTACCTTTCCTAACAATAATCATACAGTAGTAGGATGTAGGACAACTGGTAGATAGCTTTTAATTATTATTTCTTTCAAATATTTATATCTTAATCTTTAGTACACTGTTTAATTAACTTCACCTATTTTCAGTTAGAATATAACCACAGAGAACTCACATTTTTATCATTAGCCAGGAAAAGAACATCTTGCATGCTTAAACCCATCTGCTCATATCTTCTCCGCTTTATTTCTGGAAGCTCTGGTAAAGAATTTATTATATCATCAACATATTCCTGAGAAATAATTACAGCTGGAAGGTCTGGTTCTGGAAAATATCGATAATCAGCAAGCCCTTCCTTTTTCCTCATTGTAATTGTTCTCTAAACAAAATAACAAAAGTTACTTAAGAATACTAGTCTGAAGAGAGAAAAAGGAAAACACAATCTTGCACTTGCTACACTACATTATAAACAAAAATATAAGAACACATTATAGCACTGGCCTGAGAGCCTTCTTCCCATAGCCGAGTTTCTTGTACTATCTGATCTTCCTGGCCTTGACTATGGAGTTCCACCTGCCTTGCAATTTCAAAATCAATTGCTCTGCTCACTGAAGAAAATGAGTTCAAATTTTTTATTTCGACCTGCCAGTAACAATTGACCGTATTAGTTGCTAAATCTGTAATATATTGTATGTGTTCATACTGCACTGCAACAAAACGTAAGAGACTTTGTGGTACTTCATTCCTGCAAGACAAGGACCAAGCCATCTTTTTTATAGAATTTTGCAACAATATGACAATACTCAATTTTCTCATCAACTAGAGAACTGCTTGTAGCAATTACTCTTTATTTCATTCTTTGAGGTTAATTTATAGAAACCCAAAATTCTATGCAAGTAATTTTTTTCTTAGAGAACAGAAGAGTAAATTGATAATTTTGGACTATAATCTACTACCCAAGTAGAAGAAAGTAGAGTAATTTCATACATTTATTAAGAACATATCATGCAATCAAGGTAAGTAACACCTAAAATTTTACATTTTCTTTTATTTATATAGAAGAAATAGCCAGATACCTTAGTCCCAAACTTTGATTGCCCAATAGGTCGTATTGATACATTTACATCACAACGAAGAGAACCTTCTTGCATATTGCCATTGCTCACTCCCAAATACCGCACCACCCTCTGTAGTTCTGCGGCATACTCTGCTGCTTCAATACCATTTCTCATATCAGGCTCAGAAACTATCTCAAGCAAAGGTACCCCTGCCCTATTAAGATCAACCTGTCATCAAACACCACTAACTTTAACGTGCTTATATCATAGATAAAACTTGTTCAGTCTTTGGTAATTATTCACGTCAATGAGTGGAAATAATGGTGAAGAAACAAAACCTGTGAGTAATTTCCATTCTCTGCGTGTAGGAGCTTTCCTGCATCCTCTTCCATGTGAACCCTTGTAATGCCAAACCTCCTGTGCCCCCCGCCAAACTCAACTGGAATATCCACATCAAGAAAACCAGCTGAAGCAATTGGCACATCAAACTGAGAAATCTGGTACCCTTTTGGAAGGTCAGGGTAGAAATACTGCTTCCTATCAAACTTGGAGCTGAAAGCCAAGTTGCAGTTAAGAGCAAGGCCCAACTTGACAGCAAACTCAATGACCTTGGAGTTCAAAACAGGCAAAGCACCAGGCAAGCCCATGCAAATGGGGCAAATGCTGCTGTTGGGTGGAGAACCATAATTGTAAGGGCAACCACAGAAGGCTTTGGTCAGAGTGGAGAGCTGAACATGTGTTTCAATGCCAATGATGGCTTCATAGTTCTTTGGGATTTTGTCAAGCTTTTTGGACTGGGTGCTGCTTGTTGAAACCTTGGTCTGAGGTTGCCGCTGTTGGGTGTCGGTTTGGGATTGTGTGGCTTTCGTCGCCAAATGATAAACCCCATTTCTTCGTCTGATTAATGATGCTGGATAAAGCAGAAAGGGGTGAACTTGAAGGCTTCTGAATATTGCAGAAGCCATTTTGGGAGTTATTAGAAAAAGATGAAGTAGCAAAATAACCTTAGAAATCAAAATTCGAAGCCACAAATGTTGTCCTGTTCTCAACAACGAAGAAATTTTGTGCCCAAAATTTGCATATTCTTTTCCCAACCTGCTGGGTGCTCACTCACAGTGATGGCTAATCTGCGTTCTTGGCCAACGATGACTGAGGAAGACAACGATGGTGATAAACCCTTAAACGCAGCGTTTAGAATTAAAGAATTGATGTAAAAAAAAATTAAAGTTTAAAAAAACAAAAATAATAAATTTCAAGGAAAAAAATAGAATACAAAATATTTCGTAATTAAGGATAACCATCCAGACTTAAAGTATAAAAGAAGGTATTAATTTTTCAAAACTATGTTTTTTAATAAATGCTTATTTTTGAACTTTATATAATTAATATTTTAACTTGTATGCTACTTAAAATAATTTTTTATTTTTTATAACTAAAAGTCATGATTAAAAAATATTTATAAATATATGTAATTTAACTTATTATATAAGGTTATTTTAAATATTAATAGATTATTCTAAAAAAATATTGAAAAATAACTTAAGGATGGAGGTAAAGGAAGATAAATTGAAAGGATTAGGTTAGAAAGACAAAAATAATTAAATATATAGATATAGTTACTATATTTTTATATTAAAGTTTGGTTCTCAGCCTTAAAAAATTACATGAATTTTGCCTCTCTTTCTAAAAATTTATCTAAAGTTAAAAAAACAAAACTATTTATTAGTTTTATGTTTTTTTTTAAAATAGAAAATCAAATTCATCAATTTGAAAAATATAGACTTTGATCACATTTATTTAAGAATATATTTCTATTAAAAAGCCTAAAATATGCATACATAAAATTGAAGAATAGTTTAAGATAATTGTAAAAGAATTTATTATTTATTATTATTAACCTATAAAATTTAATCTGTATAGTGAAAGAGCTAGAGTATTAAAAATGTTCAATTGAATGATGAGTGTGGAAGTCTCATTCCCTAAACATTCTAATTTATATTATTTAAACGATGTTACTAATAATACAATTATTACAATAGGTTAACATACCATTTTCATAATTAAGTCATTTTATCATGTAAAACTCTCAATTTTTCATCCTTTTTTCTATTTTTTTTAAATTAACCTATCAAACCGTCTTGAATACCATTTCACTCAAAATTTATCAATCAAAATATAATATCTGACCTAAAATTGAAAAATATCAAATTTGTCATCTTCGAAAGCTTAACTTCACACATTACAAATTTTAAGAATGTATGTCATACATACATGACTAGCTTTAAGTTTTTCTTCTTAAATACAATAAGCTTAGAAGTCTCTGTCTAAAATGATTCCATCTCTTAGTCTCAAAGTGAGTCGTAACCTAAAATCATGTCATACATTAGGAACTTTTGTCACGAAATATTACAAAATATTCATAACTTGCCTGAGACTTTGCTTAAAAAAAATTTAAATAGTTGTTTGTGAATCTCAGTCATAATAACTAGAAACATAACGCATGAATTTGACGAATTTCTTACCCCATCATAAAAAATTATTAAATAATGTTGACGTTAGATGTTAATCCAACATTTTTTTAGCCATCTAGTGTAGTTAATAAAAATTACGCTGTCCCAAAAATCAAATTGGTCAAAAAAGTTGCACTAAACCAATAAAAAAATTTGTTCTTATATCTAAACCGTTATATTATATTTATCATTGTATTTTATGTTTTACAGAAGTTTTACTGGTTTAACTTCTCCAAAGTCTAAGGTATATATAAGTTCATTTTGATTTATGAGAAAAGCACAATACATTTTATCTTCCTATTTCTTCCTTCTATAATTTTATGGAGACTAAACAAAGTCCAAAACTAAGAACATCACCGCATAATCTGAAGCTATGTAATATATAATCAATGTAGTATGGATCATGCAGAGTAATAACATACATACGGATCCAAATATATTATTTTATGGTTTTGATAACAGAGTGATAACACCAATTTATACTTATTGAACAATCCATTCACGAGACAGATATTAAAGTTTTCCAGGATATATATTGATGATCGTCCTTCGAAAGCACTGGACAAATTACCTATTTCCTGCACAAAAAGAACAAAGGACAAACTTAGGCTAATGTAGCTTTTTTAAAACTAGTAATCTGAACGAGATATGCTGATTGAAAACTGATATCCATGAGATAATCTGAACCGAAGTAATGAACTCTAGTCAAATATTTATGCGGAGTAAAGATGGATTTGATCTTTGCATGTTCCATTAAAGAGATGAACAACTCCGGACAATTTAACAAATGAATGTGTTCATAGCATATGCAAGATAGAGAATTTGCAAGACAACTTATGTAGGTTAGGCCACCACAACACAAGTACTCATCAAGAAGAAAGGTAGGGTTGAAAACTAACCTCTGCAGCATTACATGTTCTATATAATCTTTAGCACTCAAGATTGCAAGAGCTTCTCAATGTCTTTCTGCAAGAGGAAAAATATAATTTAACTGACATACAATCTTAATCTTATTACATGACACAGGACAAATTCGGTTGTAGTTAAATGTTGGGTTTCCATTTAGGCTATTTTAGAGGACAAGTAGCATTTGTGCCAATAGCCCAAATATCAATCCAACATTTGCTGAAGTTAAAATTGACCCCTTTTGCTTGCATCATTATTATATATAGAAATCTAACTTAAGATATATAAGCACTATAATATGTCTAACCTCGATTTTCAAGGGTGAGGTGGTGGGTGCATATCTCTCCACGACCTTCCCTTCTTTGTTTACCAAGAACTTTGTGAAGTTCCACTTGATACCATCTCCAAATATTCCTCCTTTCTGCTCTTTCAAAAACTTGTAAAGTGGCGCTGCATTCTTCCCATTGACTTCAACCTGCGATGAACTATTTTAGGATGATTTCCGTACAAAATGACACATGAAGCAGTATTCAAACAAATATTCCACATGGGGTGGTTGTCACTTATCAGAAATCACCTTGTCAAAGATAGGGAATTCAGCTTTGAACCTAGTGCAAACAACTTCCTGAATTTCTTCATTGTTTCCTGGCTCCTGTCCAGCAAACTGGTTGCATGGAAATGCCAAGATTTCAAATCCTGGAGATGGAGATCACTCGGAAGTATCAGTTTTACAAGTTCACATAATGATAAATATAGTTGACAAATTTCTTTCTTTCTTCTTTTTTTTTTTTTAACTTAAGTGTTTACCTTGATTCTTGTACTTGTCGTACAATACATTCAATTCTTTGTAATTTGTCTGTGTCAAACCACTGAACCAGTGAATTAAAAAGTATTAGTTGCAGACAGACTGAAATGGGGGAAGAATGTGTCCAGTAATTAGCTATTTCTGATACAAACAATAACACCATCCCTTATCTCACGAGATGGTGTTAGATAAATGGATCCAACAATGCTGGTGAGCTCTATCAGAAACCAAAATTTCATGAAATCCACTTAAACCAAGATTTCTTTAAACAGGTTTCCTAATGTTCTCTTTGCTCATCCTCTACCTATTTTAAAAGGACAATTTTTTATCATCTTTTCTAAGTTGGTCTTAAAACTTAATCAAATAAACAATTGAAGTAAGTTTGTTCCATTTTCTCGCCAACCAATCCTACTCCAATCTAAGTTGGTAAAATTAGTATATGGCTAAAAGAAATGTGACCCAAAATTAAGTTATCAGCATGAATAAAATCAAATTATGTTACCATTGTGAGGCAACATTCACAATCAGTATAACCTTCCCACTGTAATCATTCAGACTCACATCATTTCCACGGATATCCTGTAAATATAATTCACAGCACTGTCAAAAATAAATTATCATAGAAAAAACTTCGTCCAAGCAGTTAAATACTAACCGCGGATCAGAAATAACAATAAAATCAGCAACATAACCGGGTTGTCCCAAAAATTTAGGTAGCACAGAACAAACACGTGTTATACAGAATTGGACATAATACCCAAACCAATAATCAGTAAAAACAACCTGAACTCAAACTCAATTCATTTTCAGTTAATATTATAAACAACATCAAGAAAAACAAATCTAAATTTTGCAATCTTAGTGAAGCAGATATGCAGCAAGGTCATGAAATGAAAAGAAAGTTAGATCAGCAAGCTCCTTTAACAGTGAAAACTACAAAAAAAACATATAATCAGAAGCTACAAAATATAATTCTGACCTCATATTGTGCCCTTTTGTTAATTTATTCGATATTTCACAGGTTATCTTCACCCACCCATCAAGCAATTAGAGTGCAAAAGCAATTGGGCATGAGCAAGCCAGAGGCTTTCCAAATAATAAGCGAAAAACAACAAATGGGTATGAGCAGGCAACAATTTCTATGCAGATGCAATAAAAAAAAAGGAACCTTGACAGTGAAGTCGTAAATGGATTTGGAAGATTGTTCAGCCATGAGGTAGGGAGTTGATGGGTGCGTGTGAGAATAGAAGAAGAAAGCAAAAACTATAAGAAGGATTGATACGCAGTTCCAGAAAGTCAACAATTTCATGCCAACTAATCAATTCAAAGCTCTCAAACCATCTTATACCATATATTGTTAATGTGGTTCTGTTGCTGAGTAGAACATGTGAACGCAAATTAAATAATACGAATACGAATCCGAATCACACTGTCATAAAGCGGGATTGAATAGAATAAAATCCCCTGCTTTTCCGTTCTAAATAAGCAAGATTGTTTTCATTAAAATAATCTACCTTATTAGCAATTTATTTTCCATACACAAACTTTTATATTGTTAATCTAAATTTTAAAATAATTATCATCAAAATTATAAAGTTTCCATATAGGATATTATGTAATTAAATGATAATCAGAAAACTAAATTATCAATATATTTCTATAAAAGTATTTTACTAAATATACTTTTTCTATAAACATAATAATTAAAAATTATTTTTCTAAATATCAGGTTTAAAGTTATGAAGGGAAAAATAAAGGTTTTAAAAGTAAAGAAATATTTAAAAGTTTGGAAAGTATAAAAAACAGTAGAAAACTAATGTTTTAAAAATATTGAAAAGATAAAAATAATAAAAAATTCAAAAAATGGTGAAAGTTAGAAAAGTAATATTTTTAAGTTAAGAAAGTTTTAAATAATTTAAAATTTTAAAATAATTATATTGTTGTTATCAAAATTAATGTTTGTAGAACAATTAAATGCAAAATGTAAGATTTATACATATATGAAAAGTATGGAAAATAATAATATTTATAACAATAATGAAGATAAAAAAGTAGTTTTAAAAGTAAAGTTTGACAAAAAGAAAAACTGTATTTAATCAGAAGCAACTAAATACAATTAGCTACTAAACATTGCAATTAGAGTCAAATGCAATTGGCCATTAAAATAAAATGTGTAAGGTGTTAGGTTTATAAAACTTTCGAAGTGAGAAACTGAGCAAATTAATTATACAAAACTTTAAAAAGTGAAGAAGTAAGATATATATATATATATATATATATATATATATATATATATATATATATATATATAAACAATAATAACGGTTATAAGAAATTAGAATGTCAAAAAATAACATTCAAAAGTTTGACGACTAAAAGAAAAAGTTGAAAATTAATATTATATATGTAATGTTGTTTAAAAATAAAAAGTTTCGGTTAAAAAAATGTAAAAAAAAAAAAAAAATCTAATCTCCACTTTTATTTCTTGATATTCATTAAGATAAAACAATAATATTTATTTTATGGATCTTATAATTTTTTAGATTTCACAAACTAGCTTTTTTTTTCACAATATTGTAATACATGGATTAGAATGATGATTTAACCCTTGTCGAATACATAAACGTACAATTAACTGGTGTTATTATACATCGAAAACATTCATATCTAATTTTAGAAAGATAAATAACAATATTTTAGAGATCGAAATCAAAACTCACTCAGACTAAAAAATATATCATCTCCTGAGACGTGAAAAATTAACTTTCTCAAAATATTTTTTGAAAAATACACGCGTTTGTTAATTCATTTAATGTGATAAAAAAATAATGATTTTAAGAACTATTCGTGAGAATACTTTTCTTCAACAAACAAAAATTAGTTATTTTTCTAAACTAAAACAGTACAACTAAAAAAAAAGGAATTTTTTATAGCAAAACAGAGTACCATTTTCTACATTCAAGACTTAGACAGAGCACCATATACACAACAACCTGTTCTTTATTATACTTTGAATCATCAAAGTCATCATCTTCTCTAAAACTATGAACAATGCATGAAGCAAATTCAGAATTATCAATTATCTCTTTTATTTTTCTCATCATCTTTCTGCCTGGCGATATCTTTTCGCTTCTTCTCTTCATCTATCTGCTTACGAAATACATGTATCCACATATTCACAAACTGATTATCATTCAAGGGTTTACTCCAATAATCACAGGCTCCAAGAATAAGAGCCTTCATTATGGAAGTTTTTCTATATTCTGCAGACATCACTGCAAATTATAAATCAAATTAAAATTATTTTCTGTCAGCAAAACTTGAAAACTTGAGTAAAACTATTAAGAATTAATTACATACCGATGACAGGAATATCAATCTCTTCGTAACGGATAAAACGCAGAAATTCATAGCCATCCATAACTGGCATATCAAGATCAATGAGTATCAAATTAATACTTTCCTTTCTTTCCATCAGAATACTAACAGCATTCGTAGTTTCACAGCATGCAGTTACTGCACAAAACAGAAAACACAAAACAAGAGTCAACAGAACAAATCTTTCTTTGCAAGAAAGAATTATGAATAGAATATTGAATATCTAACCTTCATAGGAATGCTGATCGCACATTTTCTTGACGAATTCAAGAACTGTGTGGTTGCTGTCAATGACAAGGAGTTTAATTGCAGGAGTTTCGTCCATAACGTTCCACTGTCACACCTTACAAGCGAGAGAAAGCGAAGGGAAAGAAAGAATTAGGGTTTGTTAATGTTGGAGGGTATTTGAAAAGAAATTTTCTAGTGATAGAATGATTACTTCAATATATATACCAAAACTGGTATAACTGGTATTTAAAAATTTAAAAAATGAAAAATCTTAGAGACACCAAAATTTTTGTTTCGCAATATATTTTTGATATACATGAGAAAGTTACCAAAATTATAATATTGATTCAATAAACAATAGCATATTATAAGAGTATTAAATTTTGTTATGTAAAATATAGTTTGTCAATTTCTTCCATAAAAATTAATAATGTACTTTGTACCGATAATATAAAGAAAATAAAAACTAAAATGCTTAATATGGTATAAATATAAAAAAATAATGAACTTTTGAATAAACTCAATTTTAATTTCTTATTTGATTGGTTTTTCAAATTAGTGGATTGAAAAACTCTATCTTATTTACACTAGTTTGTCAGTGATTTTCAATTTTAATATGAAGTGTTGAGTAATTTATGCTCAAGTACTCCGAAAGGGAAAAGTGTTAACAAAATGATAGCAAAACTAAACTTTATACCTTTAGATATTCAATAGAACTTAAAATTCCAAGAAGTAGATATAGTTAAAGATTGAAAAACATTTGTATTTATGCACTTCAGAGTTTTTGAAGAAAACAATCAATAGTCTTTTTCAATTCAAAAGTCTTTTTACCAGATTAAAAATTAAATAAAGAATTGTGCGATGCGTCACAAATAAAGAATCCAATGAAAGTATTTGCTAAAAAAAATAAAATAATCCATAGATAGAAATACATTTTGATTGGTATTGCTTCTATAAAATTTGGTATAATCAAGACATCGCACTCAAAGATTTATATTTTTTTTTCTAAAATTGATCTATATCTTTCAAACTTCTATAGATAAATATTATAATTAATATATCTATTAAAAGATAATGAAAAAATACAAGAAAATACACAAAGAAATGTAACTTCGTAATTTACTTGAATGGAAGACTAAGAAATTAGTGCAAGATAACAGGAAGAAAGAATATATGACAACAACTCATCACAATAACCTTCTTCCAAGAATTAAAAGACAATCTTGTTAATTCAAATAAAGATCGCAGTTCAATTTATGGGAATGAAAGAATTCATGAGACACAATCATTAATATAGAAAAGAATCCTTGTATCAAAAAAAGAAGAAACACAAACTAACTGAAACCACAATGGAAATTTTCCAATTCCAATCAAGAAGTAATCAAATCCAATTTTTATCATCAAAACATGACTTGCAGAAAAGTTACTTACTAAAGAGACACCATCCAAAATTGAGATGTGATTTTGACTTTTGGTGTGTTTTATTTCATCCTACTCTTCTTTGATATTTAAAGTAAATGAGGAAAATAGTAATGGTTAGATGTATTGATGGTAGTGGTATTACTTTTACTTTTTTTAACTACTAATTTTGTATTTTTATATAATTTAATATTATAAGTTATCTAATACAATTTTATTGATATTATTCAAATTAACACAAATGAATATTATTCACATATTTTATTATATTAAAATAATATAATTTTAAATATATATAATTTGTACATTAAAATAATATATTTTTATAAGAATAGTATTAAAAAATCACCTGATAGTTAGTTTTAAAAAATATTATTTAGTTATTTTAAAATATAAAAAAAAATTGTTTAATTATTAGTAAGTTTTGGTAAAACGGTGATAAAAGATATTGTTTCCATATAGATTAAATTTGGTATAATTAAGACATGGCATTAAAAATATTTTTATATGACGTTGCAGTAAATTTTATATTATCACCCAGAAGAGTATGTTCTCATAAATATGCAGTGTTGTAAATCCTTTGTTACTTACACTACAAATGAAAGAAATAACTGTTCCTATAACTAAGTGTGTCTATGTATTTGACTAAACAAGGACATATCCATAGTTGGGATATATATTATATGCATGTGATAATTTACAGAGAAATATATAATTTGAAAAATTTCCTTGCTTTTTCAATTTTTCACTTGGACATGTGCATGGATATGTCAGGAACCAGTATTTAACAAAGAGAACTTAGCCCATAAGCATATCTTACCCTTGTCCAAGACCAACCTTGCCCCAGTGACCAACCAATGGCCAGGACTATCTTGTGGACCTTTACACAACTGTGATGTGTCTACAAATTTCAACAGCTTCGTTGGCACTGGCTCTGGAGGCCCCGTTGGAAACACACTTGAGTCCAAAATTACCACTGGTTTTTTCTGATCTTTACCCGAAATTGATGTGCTTATTGCTGAGAAAATGCCAGACTTCTGTGATAACCCAGAGGAGCCCTGTGTCCAACTTGATTTTACAACAACAAAATTAGACACCTGAGAGAACAGCAGTCTCAGATGAAGGACATTCTTTGAGTCATGTTTCTTCACATGAAGTTGGGCACCTGTGACGATAAAGGCCACATCTTTATCAGAGTTCCATCTAGGGTCGTATTTTACTGGTGCTGTACATACATGGGAGAATTTCTTCCCATTTATTGCTTCAAAGAAACGTTCATCACTGATTTCTTCAGACCATATTGGGGTGTCCTCTATTTTGTCGTTAAGCATTATTGGAGTGTTCAGTAGATGTTGCACGTGTATGGCTAATCTGTGTCACCAAACATCCTTGTAAGCACCACTCATTGACCAAACATTCTTAGCTAAGAATTGTTTCATCAAATATTTAAGTCATGACAGTGAGTAAAACAGAGTGTAACAACTACAAAAAAAAAGATAATATTTGAAATATTGGCTTGTCATGTCAAAGGTATAATAGTGTTTTATGATAACAAGAAATAATAAAAGGCATTTTTTAAATTCTGAACAAATAACTGATTTAAAATGTTGGATAAAATTTGATGAGAAAGTGTGACAGCAAAATGTAAGTAAGGGAAAGAAGAAATAGTAGTAGTGTGAAAGAAACCTGTTGCATTTCATGCCCTCAAGAAACAAGCGCATCCCTGTGATTGGCCTTTTACCAACTGTTACATTTGATGTGTTCACATAAAGCTTGGGACCCATCAAGTTGAAACTGAGAGAAGGTGAAGAGGTGGTTCTGTTTGTGGCAGGACACATTGGAAGATCATTGTGAATGGGAGCCCAAAGCTTGTGTGATTGATAGTCAAGAAAGTAGGGTAAATCTGGCATGGGAGGCTTATCTGCATTCCATACGAATTTAATTCATTTTGTTAGTTCAACAACCAAAATGTGACAGCCTGGTGAAGAGTTAAACATTGTGAATGGGACCTAATCAAATCTTGTGGATTCGGAACAAGTCAATAAAATATGGCAAATCTGACATTCTTATCTGCATTTTGTATGAACTTATTTCGTTCTCATTTGCCTAAAATTGTTAAAATCAAAACTGCTGTCCCAATTTTGAAGTCAAATATATTAATTTATTGATTGAGTTATGTTATATGAACATTGAGTTAATATATCTTATCGACATGATACATCCTTCACCAAATCTGGTCAAGCCGTAGAAAAGAACATTTTAATTTATCCACAACTTTTTCTACGTGTTGAGAATTACATGTGATGTGACGGCATTCCCGAAATATTTTTATCATTGCGTCTCATTCTTTAATCAATTAATCAACTAGAAGTAAAGTAAAGTATCTGAATACAAAAATAAAATATTAATTGATTGTTTATGATATTGACTTTTGGGATCAGCTAGTTTACATGAATACCATTTCGGGAATTGCTATACTGAGACACAGTTTCAAATGGTCACAAATGATGGAGTTTTCAACACCCCAACAATTGTTTGGTTGAAAAATAAAATCATGTCATAAATACAGAATTCCCTAAAGAAAATTTCCATATTACTTAGCGTTGCTGCTGGTTTGTTATTTATACGCATGTTTGGTTTAGTTTTAAGGGTAAATAATCAATGTCATCCTTCATAAGAGTATTACTAATTTGATTTGTAAAAAGAGTAAAAAAATCTTATTTAATATGTAAAAAATTCAAATAAATTTTTTCAAAAGGGTTCATTGTGTATGTATGTACTACTTTCTTTTATGAAAAAAAAAAAATGTTAATTTTGAGAACAAAAGAAAACTTACATCGAAGGTAGAGGTTGATGGCATGAGATAAGAAGCCTTTGCCTGGAACACCTTTAAGAAGAGAAGTGATGGGAATGAAGCTAAAATCAACAGCATCTGGCTTCTCTGGAACTGTGTGAAGCCACTCACTATGGTTGCTCACTTGGGTTTCCCCTCCCCTCTTTGCACATATCACACTAATTCCCTACATGTTCCATTATCTACAATATTATTTCTCAATAAGCAGCATTTTTTTCAGGCTCTTTCATTTCACAAAATTTTCAATCTAATAAAAAACTAGTATTTGGATTGGGGTAAGTGGAACCTACATCTTTTGTACAAACTGATGTAGAGCTATTGAAGGCAACAATTTGAGGACCAAAGACATCAAAAGCCTGTGGTACCTGTATTTTCAGCATAATACATTGTAATCAAATTATGGTGGCGTGTTTTATGGGTTCTGGTTTGCAGAATATCTTAATTAATTATTATATTCACGAAGGAAACCTTGTATTTTTGGTCTTTAGACCTAGGAAGGAAACTGCATGTCCCAGTGAATAATTGATTTCCAAGCTCATCCAAGTGCCTCTTCAGCTCTGATGTCTCCAAGCTGGAAGACACGTCTTGCTTGACCAACACCAAATCTTGGCCACCAATGCTAAGCCCCACAAGGATGTGTGTCCCAAAGTTCTCAATGAATCTGATCAAATTTTCACCTTTAATCAACGTCAATCATGGAATTGCATAGCACGTTTAGCATCTATAATTTGAATCCCAATTTTTTCAAATAGAATATACTTAGGCTGTGTTTGTAAAACCATTCAATGTGAATTCATTGATTTTATTCAGCAACTTGCAATTTCCCAGGTGGGAAACTGAAGGTGAAACAGCTAAACAAAAACACTTGAGAGTTTTCAATTTCAGGAGAAAAGTGCCAACTTTTCATACAAAGAGCTCTTTCAGAGTAGGCCATTTTAACAGGTATGCATAACAAAATTTGGTCAAACAGTTTGGTTAATAGCGTTTTCAATTTAAACCGTTGTGCATAGTAAACCACCAACTCAAACAAGATATTTAAAACTCTGAAATGACTTTTTGAGGCTGGAATTTTCTTGGCAACTGCTGAATTTTTTGGCATATTAAAATGAAACCCAACATTTTTTTTTCTAAAAGAAAATAGAAACCTTTTAAATTCTAACTGTTAATATATAGTTCTATATCCTACAGCTTTGAGGAAATAAAGAGATAAATGGGGAAAAAAAAAGTGGATGATAATCATCAAACATCCGTGATGATTTATCGTTAGCCTCGATCTTACGTTTTCCGTCAGAAAATGTCCAAAATCATTGCTATGTCGTTATCATAATCATTTTTTTAATATATGGGTAAACGATTGACTTGCACTGAATACTCATCCACTGATATGAAAAGGAAATAACAATATATGATAAGGCTTTGTTAATAATAGAAGAGGCTGCGATGAGGATAAAAATAATAATTAAGGGTGTCCAGCTAGCCAGCGAGAAGCTTCAGTTAGTATATAATCGCTATGGAAATTATACTTATTCTAATTTAGTCAATACTTAGAAATATAATTGCTTCTAATTTTTATATATAACAAAAAAATAACTAGTTTTAATCATCTGAAAAAGGATGAGCTTGATAAGTTTGATCCAGTAATTTTATGACGCGTTATTTTGAAATGTTTATGGATGCAAGAGAGACTTGAGAAACAAAAGTGAAAAAGGAAATTCCGAGAAAATGTTCTGTGATTTTCCTTTTACTTTTCAGCAAGCAGCCTACAAATTCAATTCAATTTTGACTATATATAAATTATTAGTACACGAATCGTTCATGAAATTTCTAACTTAGCCCTGTATAAGAAAAAAAAGAATTCCAACTTAGTGAATACTTTAAAATTTTCTCTCGAGAAACTCTTGATGAGTATCACTGACTGGGGGAATATGTTAATAGTTTTCAATGATATGTACAGTTAAGAATTCTCCAGTTTCGATCATCGGAAAAGAATAATGAGCATTAGTGAGAACTTCGAAGTTTCATGAAATAACGACACATTCTTATGTATAGTTGAAAATATAAACCACTTTTGAAAGATGCGTTAATATAATGATGCAGAAATGCCTAAAGTCTTCTTATGTATTTACGTATTAATAAAATTATCAAAGGCTCAAAGGCAATGCTGACGCATTTGACCATAAGAATTAAGCAATGAAAAATAGAAAATATGGAGGGACCATTTCAACTCAGCAAACGTACACTTCCACCAAGATAAGCATAGGTGTGCCATGGAAGTATAAAATTATATTAATTAATTAGTGGTTTTATTTTTCCTCATAAAATAATAATCATTATTATTATTATTAACAATTGAAGTAATTAACTTTTGATAATCACAAATTAAGTTATTAAAAAGTCATTAAAAGTACTTTAATTAAATTAAAGTCATTAGATTTAATTAAAATGGAAGTATAAAATAATTTTTCCATTAAAAAGTTATCAACCTCGCCTGAAAAAATAATTTATTTAATTATTTAACACAAACTAAGTTTACAGTAAATTCATTAAAATGATTGAAAATATATAATAAAACTCTTATTAAATAAATAGCAAAGGAAGAAGAATATATTATATGTTTTATTATTGGTTTTACTGCATAAATATTATTGAAATAAAACTTTACTTTTTATTATTTATGCAGTAAAACTTACATTGAAGGTTACTGTAAAACTTAAATTTGACTGAAGAATAACTTCTGTAATACTGTATCTGAGTTATGTCTTGCAGAATTTTTAAACTGTCATCAAACTAAAAACTGATATATATTATAAATTTGAGTTATGTATATAATATCAATCATAATTTCTTGATTTTTATTACTTTTACAGAGATATATGAATTGCCTCGTCCACTATAAGGTGGTAAAAACAGGTTTATACAAAGTGGTCAACCACTACATGAAAGGTGTGTGATTTCCAAATAAACCAGAGGCCAGTTCACAGTGGGCAGATTATAATAGCATTATTTTTAATCTTTGTGGAGAATTTATTTGCATTAAAATGTAAAATAAAAAATGATGATTTTGAGAAGAAGATGAATAGGTAGAAGAGATTATTATTACCTTGCAAGTGCAGGGGGATCCCAGGAAGAAGGAACAGCTTCAAGGACTTGATGAGACAGAACAAGAGGGTACCGATCAATATGAACACTGAAGAGTTTGATAAAATAGCTATCAATACCCAAACACTTGGTGTTGGCAGCATCCGTTGCCCACGAACATTCATCGAACCCAAACACGCTGTTGAAGTACCCAGATGGGATTCTCCCAGGGATCGAACTCTTCTGGTTGAAGAACTCCGACATCTACAAACCCAGAAGCCAAATTTCCACATTTTCATTTTCAATTTCGTTTTTCACCAATTGACCACAAAGTGTTCGATGAAATGAATGTCTTACTTGATTGAAGGTGAGGATGTCCGATCGGTAGCGGGTGCAATCGCCCTTGTCGCATTTGATGTCACCGGAAACACCGCTGATGGGTCCGAAACCTGGCACCGTGAGCTCCTGTTTCTCGGTTTCGTTGAGAAGAACCAAACGTTCTTCCCCTTTGCAGAACTTGAGCCTGAAATCTAAGGTCAAGTCAAAACCTTTTCCTAAACTGCTCAGCACCCTCTCAACTATTTCTTTGCCCATCTTTTCTGTTTTTTCACCATGGAATGAAAGTGTTGCTCATAGTACATGTATATATACACCAGTTTTCTCCACCAAGGGGTGACATGGAAATAGGAAATAGGAAAAAGGTTAATTTAGGAACAGGGTTTTTCTTAAATTATTTGTGTCGTTAAATATAATCACTTCTTAAATTATTTAATTTTATAGATAGTATTACAATATTAACATTGATTAATCAATTATTTGTTTTTTTATATAAAACACTGTGCGTTAACAAATAAATAAATAAAAATAAGCTCTAAAGACTGTTTATGAAATGGTTAGTTCTCTCGTGTTCATATCATTGAAGTCATAATTTATTGTAAGTTTTAGGTTTGACTATCATTACTTCAGCCTCTGAATCACGACACGGTCTTGGTTCTTCTGTTTTAGCTGCTTCTGTGAGGTTGAGTCTTAAACATGAAACAGATCGAATACCATTCACACAACAAGGGCATGTTTTGGAATTTAGTTTCGGATTTTGTCTTCTGTGACAACTTCAGTTTTTGTCTTGTTCGCTTGTAACCAGCAAAAAGAAATAAGATCTTCCTTATGTCACCTTTACATAAGCTGCTATATTCAAGTATTAAAGAGTAAATGCCCGGTAGGTTCTTAATTAGTTTTTCAATGGAATACTTTATTTAGTTAAGAAAGATAACCTAAGTTAAAAGTAGTCTCTGAAATTAATTTTTGATTTTTTTTATAAGTTGAAGTACTGAATCGAACTTTTTTTATTTCTTTAGACACATAACTGGTGATTGATCTATTATTAAATTGTTAGTGAAAGTTAATTTAGTGACGTGGATTGTTAAATTTCGTTGTCATTAGAAACCGAATTTGTCAAGTTGATTGCCAAATCGGTGACTTTTAGAGTGTGGTGTTTTATGTGTGGTTTGCAGCATCGTAAGGGCATTATTATGGCTACCTGATTTCTGAGGCAACTTTTCATTGTCACAAACCATGTGTGGATGCGTGAGTTCTTCTTATGGTCAAAATATGGGATTCAATTTTGGCTTTTGTGGTAGATTCTAGATTATATGTGCTTGATTTTTGTTAGGAAGTAAAAGTTGAACATATGATATGAGTTACACTGTGGAAATTAAGTACCAAATAAATGTTAATGTCTTGAATTTATTTTTTTCAGGACAAACGTGTTACTCTGTTAAAAGTCACCATTGACTAATTTTGCAAGGTATGCTTAGGTTTTGAGATTCAAATAAGATTTTTCGACTAAAATGAATCATCTATGAAAAAAACATTAAATGATGTAAAAAATATCACTTAATGCATAATTCATACGTTATACCAATCTAGGCCTTTTTTTGTTAATAATTGATATCTATTTGGTTGTAAACGAAAAGAAGCTCGTACCAAAATAAATCTTTGATTATCTATTAACTCACAAAAAGAATTGTCATTGCTAACTCTGAGAAAAATGCTAATGAGTAGTATCATGATGGTATATTAATTAAGAACATGTTTTATTTGCATATATAAAATTATCAAATTATTTTCAGATTTTTTTTTCAAAAATTATCATTGAGTTAACCTTTTAAATAAATTAATATTTATTGAGAATTTTGTTAAAACTAATTAATTTAAAGAATTACTTATGTAAATGTAAGATTATATTTTCATATTAATAATTTTAACATGCAATTTTTTTATGCAGTTTAAGGTTATGATATAGAGAAAATAGAAAAGACAGACAAATTAGAGAGAACCATTATTGAGTGAGTGTATTGTTTGAAAAAAGGATGCACCACAACATTTATAAATGATTTAATATTATTAAAAGACATTAAATGTTAATAATCAATAATTAAATTTTCATAACTTTTTCTTTCACCTTCCATTATTTATAGAACGGGGTCTCCTTAAAACCTTAGCAATAGATATTAGGTGAAATAAAAACGCAGATAAGTAAACATATTGCATAATTTTTCCATACGTTATCATCCTCACTAATTAAGTAAAAACATGATAAGAAAAGTAATTAGTAATTAATAAAATCTAATATTATGAAAACAAACACACACACACATATATACTAAAAACCAAATTAAGCAACAACAGATATCCAAACTCTCTGAATTTTTTTTTACATTAGAAATAAAGAATTACTTCAAAAAAATTAAAAGTATTAAGAATTTAACAAATTTACAATAAATTTAAGAAATATAAAAAATAATAATCGGAACAAATCATAACTAGAGAAGTAAATAAAACAAACAGCAAAGGCAAATATCTATGAAAAACATAAACAATAAAAAAAATACAATTGAAGCGTATATGAAATTTACTAATTGTTTGAGGTGACAAATTCACTAGAAGGGAATGAAAAAAAAAAAAAAAAAAAGGAAAA